>Ga0206123_10000197_pt1 | contig 57840 bp, 44 predicted proteins | sample Helgoland_Spring_2_FD_160086 | JGI IMG/M metagenome (GOLD analysis project Ga0206123, IMG submission 160086) | Pelagic subsurface seawater microbial communities from Kabeltonne, Helgoland, North Sea - Helgoland_Spring_Bloom_20160316_1 | ecosystem: Environmental > Aquatic > Marine > Epipelagic ...
TGCGCTCGAGAAGGCGGCCCACGCTGGGTACCGGTTTCATCACACGGAAACTGCGATCCATGAAATCATACAGGTTCGCGAAGCCCGCCGCATGGGCCGGGCGGCGCACCAGCCGGAAGGTGGTCTGGACCATGCGCGAGCGCACGTAACGGTCGATATGATGCCCTAAACCGGCTACCAGTTGGAGTTGTCGGCGGCGCTGGTCGGGGTGGCCGGCGGCCCGGTAGGCGTGGCCATAGGCGCTGTCGTCCAGGGGCATGTCGAGGCGCTCGCCGAGCACGCCGACCAGGGCCTCGTCGAGTTCCTGGGTGATGATCGCCGCTTCCAGCGCGTCGGCGGAGGTGGCCATCACTTTCTCGGGCAGCAGGCGCATGGCCTTGGGCAGGGCGCGGCGGATTTCCCGCGCCACCGGCAGCAGGTCGCGGCCGTCGTAGACGTCATCAAGCAGGAAGGTGACCCCGGGGCGCAGGGCCGGATCCTCGAGCAGGGTCTGGTGGGTGTCCATCAGGCGCTGGCGCTGGAACGCCTGCACCCGGCCCAGGCGGGCCAGGAAGCGGTCGTCGCCGCCGTGTTGGCGCAACGCGAAAAAGCGTTCCAGGTGACATTGCAATTGCTCGCCGGCGTTCATGGCAGATCCTCCGGCGGGCGATAATAGCAGAATTGCAGGAGCGGGCCTTGTGGGAGCGGGCCCTGCCCGCGAAAGGCCGGCAAAGCCGGCCGGCAGGATACCAGAGGTGTTGTTTATGCTGTCGTTAGAGAGGTCTCTGGCATCCTGCCGGGAGCTTCGCTCCCTTTCGCGGGCAAGGCCCGCTCCCACAGTCCCGCTCGCACAAGCGTTTCTCAGCCGCTACAGGATGTAGCGGCTGAGGTCTTCGTCGGAGGCCAGTTCGCCGAGGTAGCGGTCCACCGCTTCGGCGTCCAGCACCAGGGGTTTGTCGTGGTACTGGGTGGCCAGGTCGTCGGCGTCGTAGCTGATTTCCTCGAGCAGCTTTTCCATCACCGTGTGCAGGCGGCGGGCGCCGATATTCTCGGTGCGCTCGTTGACCTGCCAGGCCACCTCCGCGATCCGGCGGATGCAGTCGTCGGTAAGCTCCAGGTTGAGCCCCTCGGTGGCCAGCAGCGCCTTGTACTGCTCGGTGAGCGAGCATTTGGGCTCGGTGAGGATGCGCTCGAATTCCTCGGGGGTCAGCGCGCTCAGCTCCACGCGGATCGGCAGGCGGCCTTGCAGTTCGGGAATCAGATCGCTGGGCTTGGCCAGATGAAAGGCGCCGGAGGCGATGAACAGGATGTGGTCGGTGCGCACCATGCCGTACTTGGTGCTCACCGTGGAGCCCTCGATCAGCGGCAGCAGGTCGCGTTGCACGCCCTCGCGGGATACATCGGTGCCGCCGGTCTCGGAGCGCTTGGCGACTTTGTCCAGCTCGTCGATGAAGACGATGCCGTGATTTTCCACCACGTCGATGGCCTGCACCTTGAGTTCGTCTTCGTTGACGAAGCGGGCGGCTTCTTCATCACGCAGCAGCCGCAGCGCTTCGCGCACTTTCAGCTTCTGCTCTTTCTTGCGGCCGCTGCCGCCCATGCGTGAGAACATCTGTTGAAGCTGGCTGGTCATTTCTTCCATGCCCGGCGGCGCCATGATTTCCACGCCTTGTGGGTTGGCACTCACCTCTACTTCGATTTCCTTTTCATCCAGCTCGCCTTCACGCAGTTTTTTGCGGAAGATTTGCCGGGTGTTGGAATCGTTATCGGCCTGTTCGCCACGCGCGCTGGGAAGCAGGGCGTCGAGCACCCGGTCTTCGGCGGCGTCCTCGGCTTTATGGCGAACGCGCTCCATTTCCTTCTCGCGCAGCAGTTTCACCGCCACTTCCACCAGATCGCGGATGATGGATTCCACGTCCCGGCCGACGTAACCCACCTCGGTGAATTTGGTGGCTTCGATTTTCAGGAAAGGGGCGTCGGCGAGTTTCGCCAGACGTCGGGCTATTTCGGTTTTACCCACCCCGGTGGGACCGATCATAAGAATGTTCTTGGGGGCGACTTCGGCGCGCATTTCCGCCGGCAGTTGCATGCGGCGCCAGCGATTGCGCAGGGCCAGGGCGACCGCCTTCTTGGCGTCTTCCTGGCCAACAATGTGCCGGTTGAGTTCGCTGACGATGTCACGGGGAGACAAGGAGGACACTATTCGATCTCCTCAAAGGTGTGATTCTGGTTGGTGTAGATACAGATGTCGCCGGCGATCTTCAGGCTTTGCGCTACTACGTCGCGGGCCGACAACTCGGTGTTGTGTAACAGGGCGCTGGCGGCGGATTGTGCGAAGGGGCCGCCGGAACCGATGGCGATCAGGCCTTCTTCCGGTTCCACCACGTCGCCGTTGCCGGTGATGATCAGCGAGTTGTCCTGGTCCGCGACCGCCAGCAGGGCTTCCAGGCGGCGCAGGGCGCGGTCGGTGCGCCAGTCTTTGGCCAGTTCCACGGCGGCGCGCACCAGATGCCCTTGATGCTTTTCCAGTTGCGCTTCGAAACGTTCGAACAGCGTGAAGGCGTCCGCGGTGCCCCCAGCGAAGCCGGCGATTACTTTGCCGTGGTAAAGGCGGCGCACCTTGCGGGCGTTGCCTTTCATGATGGTGTTGCCCAGTGTCACCTGGCCGTCACCGCCGATCACGACGTTATTGCCGCGTCGTACCGAGACGATGGTGGTGCCGTGATATTGCTCCACAGGGGTCTCCTTATCCTGGTTTGAGAAGGATGTGCGGGTGGAGCGGGGGAAATTCAAGGCGCGGGCACGCAACACGCGGCCCGCAGCATGCTGCGGGCCCGAGCTACTCCTTCAACTGAATCGGGAGGGTTTCGACACCGTTGGCGGCCAGCTTGTCCTGGGCGCGGTGCAGGGTGTTGATGTTGTCGTAGGGACCGACCATCACCCGGTGCCAGGTGTCGCCGTTGTCCATGTCCACTGGTTGAATACGGGCCTGGTAGCCTTTGAGGATCAGTTCGGCGCGACGGCGGTCGGCGTCTTTCTGGTTACGGAAGCTGCCCGCTTGCAGAACAAAGCGTTTATCGTGACGGCCCGGTACGGGTTTGTCGGCTTTGTCACCGCCGCTTTTCGGTTGGCTGCTGTCATCGCGACGGCTTTCTTGCTCTTCGTTATCGCCCTTGGGGACGATCACTTCCATTTTCGGCAGCACCGCGTAGAAGTCGAACTTGGGCTGGTCTTCCTTGCCGTCGCCATTGCCTTCCTTGCTCTGATCCTTTTCCTCGGGCTCCGGTTGGTCGGCGGCGGTACGGTCGCCGCCGCCGGACGGGCCCTGTTCCATTTGCACATGGGCAAGATGGACTAAAAACGCCACGAACAGGCCGGCGATGGCGCCGGTAAACAGCCAAATCCAGCCAGGCACCTGGCGTGATTGTTTTTTCGAGCCGCCACGACTGGCGCCGCGGCGCGGGGTGTTCTTCGCCATTACATACGCTCCAGGGGGGTGAGGCCCAACAGCGCCAGGCCCCGGGACAGAGTGCGGGCGGTCAGCGCCGCCAGTTTCAGGCGGCTGGCACGGATCGCCGGGTCGTCCACGGCGAGAATCGGGCAGTGCTCATAGAAAGCGGAGAACAGGCCGGCCAGATCGTACAGGTACGCGCACAGAAAATGCGGCTGACCTTTGTCCGCCACCTGTTCAACCACTTCCCCGAATTGCACCAGGCGGGCAGCCAGTGCCTGCTCCGCGTCGTGCTCAAGCTGAAAATCACCGCTCACCTGGGTTTGTACCTGGTCGAGAGCGAGGCCGGCCTTGCGAAACACACTCACTACCCGGGTGTAGGCGTATAACAGATAGGGCGCGGTGTTGCCTTCGAAGCTGAGCATTTGGTTGAAGTCGAAAATGTAGTCGGTGTCGCGTCGTTTACTCAGGTCGGCGTATTTGACCGCGCCGATGCCCACCGAGCGGGCGATGTCGCGCAGCTCGCTATCTTCCAGGTCCGCGTTCTTCGAGCGCACCAGATCGTAGGCGCGCTGTTCCGCTTCGTCGAGCAGGTCGATCAATTTGACGGTGCCGCCGTCGCGGGTTTTGAAGGGGCGCCCGTCGGGCCCGTTCATGGTGCCGAAGCCCATGTGCGCCAGATCCACGCCTTCGTCAACGAAACCGGCCCGGCGGGCAACGGTGAACATCTGCTGGAAGTGCAGGGCCTGGCGCTGATCGACGAAATAGAGGATGCGGTCGGCGCCCAGGGTGCCGGCGCGGTAGCGCAGCGCCGCCAGATCGGTGGTGGCGTAGAGGTAGCCGCCGTCGGCTTTGCGGACGATCACCGGTAAGGGGGCGCCGTCCTTATTTTTGAATTCGTCCAGGAATACGCACAGAGCGCCCTGGTCTTCGCTGAGCAGCCCGGCTTTATCAAGATCGGTGACCACCTGCGACAGGTCGTGGTTGTAGGCGCTTTCTCCACGCACATGCTCGGGGCTCAGCGTTACGTCCAGGCGCCGGTAGACGGCCTCGCAATGGCTTAACGAAACCTGGTTGAATTCACGCCATAAAGAGAGGCAGTAGTCGTCCCCGGATTGCAGTTTGACTACCAGCGCGCGGGCGCGGTCGGCGAAGGCCGGCGCGTCGTCGAAGCGTTGCTTGGCGGCGCGGTAGAAGTTCTCCAGGTCGCCCAGCTCCCGGTTCAGACGCTCGCCGCCTTGCTGATCTTTTTGCTCTTCCAGATAGGCCAGTAGCATGCCGAACTGGGTGCCCCAGTCGCCCGCATGGTTCTGCGGAATCACCTGGTGGCCGAGGAACGCCAGGGTGCGTACCACCGCATCGCCGATAATGGTGGAGCGCAAATGGCCAACGTGCATTTCCTTGGCCAGGTTCGGCGAAGAATAATCCACTACCACGGTCTGGGGTTGCTCCGGGCGCGGCACCGCCAGATAAGGGTCTTCGAGTGCCGCCTCCAATTGGCTATTGAGCCACTGGGCGGCCTGGAAAAAATTGATAAAGCCGGGGCCGGCGATGTCCACTTTGGCTACCGCCGGATCGTCCGGCAGAGCATCCACCAGGCTCTGGGCCAGATCGCGGGGTTTGAGGCCGGCGGGTTTCGCCAGCATCAACGCGATGTTGGTGGCGAAGTCGCCGTGGCTTTTGTCCTTGGTGCGGTCGATCTGCACCGGGCGCTGGGCGTCGACGGGCAGGGTGCCGTTCTCGCGCAAGGTGTTCAGAGCGTGTTCAATCAGGGCGACAAGGCGGTCTTTCATGGTCTTCCGGGGCTGTTGCGTGGACCGGCGATTGTACGGCAATCCTGAGGCGCTTACACGCAGCGCGCATGCGCGCGCTCACGCGCCCCTCAATCCCCACTTACATCGATATCCACCTCCACCATCATCCCCGGGCCGATGCGCTCCAGGGGGCCGTCGGTGAGGGTGATGCGCACCGGGATACGCTGGGTGATCTTGGTGAAATTGCCGGACGGATTGGGGTCGGGGAGCAGGGCGAACTGGCTGGTGGCGGCACGACCGACGATGCGTACTTCGCCGGCGAAATGTTGGTCCGGGTAGGCGTCGACGCTGATCGCCACCGGCTGGCCGGGGCGCAGCGCACCGATATCGGTTTCCTTGATATTGGCCTCCACCCAGAGGTCATCCGGGTTGTGCATCATCAGCAACGGCTGCCCGGCGCCGACATACTCGCCCTGATCGACCAGGGTCTTGTTGACCACGCCGTCGATCGGGCTGGGTATTTGCAGGTCTCGCAGGCGCAGTTCTTCTTCCGCCAGGTCGGCTTCGGCGCGGGCCAGTTGATTTTCCGCTACCTTGATTCTTGAACGCATCACCTCCGGGGGTGGCAGCGGTACCTGCACGCCGTTGAGGAAGCCGACATGGGCATTACTGGCCTGGGACCGGCTGACCGCCACCTCCTGCTTGGCACGTTGATGTTCGGCACGGGCGGTCTGGTAGGCGTAGTAGTCCTGGTCGCGACGTTGTTTGGAAATCGAACCCTTCTTATACAGGGTCTCGGTGCGTTTATAGTCTTCACGGGCACTGGTGAGTCGTGCCCGGGCGGCTTGCTCGGCGGCTTTGCTGGAATCCAGTTGTTGGCTGGTGATGTTCAAGCCGCCTTCGAATTGCTGTTCGCCCAGCGTCAGGCGAGTGCGCTCATAGTCCACCTTGGCTTGCATGGTGGCGACTTCCGCCTGTAACGAGAGCAGTCGCCGCTCCTCGGGCTCACTGTAAAGGCGGGCCACGGTGTCTCCTTTACCCAGGCGGTCGCCTTCGGTGATGGTGAAGTCGGTGACCCAGCCGGCCAGCCGGCTGCTGATCGTCACCTGGCTGGCCATCACGCGGGCATCCTGGGCGCTGACATGGGTCAGGCGGTGGCTGATGGCCAGCACCAGCCATACCAGACAAAGCAGTACCAGGACCACCAGGGCGGCAAGTTTGAGGCGCCGCGAGGGGCGGCGCAGGGAAACGGCGGTGGACGATTGCGAGGTCATGGCAGTGTCCTTGATTCGGTCACGTGAATGGGTTCAGGAAGATGACGGTGGCCGGTGCCATCGGCTCAGCAGCAGTGATGGAATCGCTACCAGCATCAGGCTGCTTACCAGGATCCAGAAGCCGTCCTGGTAAGCGAGAATCGAGGCCCAGATGGTTTCCACCCGGCCCAGCAGATAACCGGCTACGGCGCCCTGCTGGGTGTCCGGCACGCCCAGGCGGCCGGCCAGATCGGCGAGTTGGCTGATGTGCTGCTGGGCCTGGGTGTTGCCGGCGTGGACGCCGGCGTTGAGGTGCTGACCATGGGCGGCGGTGCGCCGGTCGAGCATGATCACCAGGCCGGCGGTGCCGAGAGCGCCGCCCAATTGCAGCGCGAAGTTGATCGCCCCGGAGCCGTGGCCGGTGAGTCGCATCGGCAGGGCGGTGATCGCCTTGGACAGCGTCGGGGGCGGGAACGCCGCCATGCCCACCGACAGCACCGTCATGGTGGTGGCCAGATAAAAGAAAGACGTGTTCCAGTCCATGCGCGTCATATGCCACACGGCGAACAGGGTGCACGCCAGGCCGGGCAGGGTGATCCAGTGCGGCGGGTAGCGGTCGCTGAGTTTGCCCACCAATGGCACCAGCACCGCCAGTACCGCCGTGGACGGCAGGAATATCTGGCCGGCGGTAATCGGGCTGTAATGCAGAACCGACTGCACGAACTGAGGCAGCAAATACATGATGCCGTAGAAGGTGCCGCCGAACAGGAACATGGCGAGGGTGCCGGTAACGAACAAGCGGTTACGGAAGATCGCCAGATCCAGCAGCGGGTGCGCGGTACGCCCTTGCCAGACCACGAACGCAGCGCCGCACAGCAGGCCGGTAAGGATCAAGACGGGAACGCGGGGATCGTCCCAGCCCCAACGCTGACCGTTGGACAAGGTGGCCAGCAGGGCGAACACGGCGGTGAACAGCAGCACCACGCCGGCCCAGTCGAAGGGTGTCCTGGGGCCCTTTTGTTCACGGCCGGGGAGGAAGAAAAAACCCATGATCAGCGCGGCCACGCAGATCGGCAGAGTGATGAAGAACACGTAGCGCCAGGTGAAATTTTCCACCAGCCAGCCGCCGATCACGGTGGCCAGCGTCAGGGGCAGGCCCAGGCACATGCCGTACATGGCGGTGGCCATGCCGCGCCCCTCCGGTGGGTAGACGGCGAACAGTGCCTCCATGGCGACCGGCCGGATCAACCCGGTCATGGCGCCTTGTATCACCCGGGCGGCGATTAGCGCGGTCATGCCCTGGCCCAGGCCGCCGAGGATGGACGCGGCGATGAACACCAGCAGCAAGCCGATAAAGGTGGCTCGCTGGCCCACCGATGATACCAGCCAGGGCGCCACCAGCAGGGACACGGTGGTGGAAGCGAGGAAGCCGGTGGACAGCCACTGCACCTGGCTGTCGCTCATGCCGAAGGCGCCTTTTATGTAGGGAATCGCCACGTTGACGATGGTGATCGACATGCCCAGCGCCACCAGGCCGAGCATCACGGTGAGGGTGACCCAAAGGCGATAGCGCGGGCCATAGCGGTCGAACAGGGCGTCGACCTGGCTCATGACGATCTCCTTGCTGGGGGATGGATGCCGGAGGGCACGCGAGAATGGCGGCCATTTTAGTCAAGTTTAATGACATATTTCCATGGTAGTTTTCTATGGCTGGATTCGGTGGTGGCAATGTATGGCGGGGGAAGTCAGAGCAGGTCGATGGGATCCACGTCCAGATGCCAGCGGCAGCGGCGCCCGGAAGGCAGGTCACGGGCGTGCTTCATCAGGGCGTCGAGCAGCCCGTGTAAAGCCGGGCGCTGGTTGCTTTGCACCAGGAGCTGGGCGCGGTAGCGGCCGGCCCTTTTTTCCATCGGCGCGGGCACCGGGCCCAGCACCTGGACGTTGTCCAGGGCCGGCAATCCGGCGGCGCATTCCTCCAGGAAGGTCAGGGCCTGGGGCATGGACATCGCTTCGCAGCGCAGCAGGGCAAGATGTCCGAACGGTGGCCAGCCGGCGCCGCGTCGCTCTTCCAGCAGGGTATTGGCGAGTGCCTGGTAGTCGCCGGCGGCGGCCAGTTGCACCAGGTTGTGGTCGGTATGTCGGCTTTGCATCAGCACCCGTCCCGGGCGGTCCTGGCGGCCGCTGCGCCCGGCCACTTGCAACAGGAGCTGGGCCGCCTGCTCCGGGCCGCGAAAGTCGGCGCTCAGGAAACCGGCGTCCATGTTGGTGATCACCGCCAGACTCAGACGTGGAAAATGGTGGCCTTTGGCGAGCATCTGCGTGCCCACCAGTACCGCGGGTTCGCCTTTCTGTATCTGCGCCAGTTTGGCGTCCAGGCTGCCCTTGCGCCGGGTGGTGTCGCGGTCGATGCGGACCACCGGCGCGCCGCCTTTTATTTGCGCGCACTCTTTTTCCAGCAGGGCTTCCAGTTTCTCGGTGCCGGCACCGGCGTCGGTCAGGTTGGCGGAGCCGCACTGGCCGCAGCGTTGCGGGACCCGGTGCTGGTGGCCGCAATGATGGCAGCGTAGTTGGTGTTCGCTACGGTGCCAGGTCATCAGACTGTCGCAACGGGGGCATTCGTCCTGCCAGCCGCAATCACGGCACAAAATCACCGGAGCGAAGCCGCGCCGGTTGAGAAACACCAGGGCTTGCTCCCCGCGATCCAGGGTGTCGCGGATCGCTTTCAGGGCGGAGGGCAGTAACGGCTGGTCCGGAGTGATGTCGCGGGCGTCGAGCAGTTCGATCGGCGGCGCGCCGGCGTCCCCGGCGCGCCGGGTCAGACGCAGCCAGTGGTAGCGCCCGGTGCGGGCCAGGTGCAGGGTCTCCAGGGCCGGGGTGGCGCTGCCGTGGACCACCGGCACCGCCAGTTGCTGGGCACGCCAGGTGGCCAGGTCGCGGGCGTGGTAGCGGAAACCGTCCTGTTGTTTCAGGGAGGCGTCGTGGGTCTCATCGACGATGATCAGCCCGGGCCGGGCCAGCGGTGTGAAGACCGCGGAGCGCGTGCCGATAATGATACGCGCCCGGCCGTCGCGGGCGGCCACCCAGGCGTCCAGGCGCTCGCGGTCGGTGAGGCCGGAATGCAGTACCGTCACCGGCACCGCGAAGCGCTGCCGGAAGCGGCGCAATGTCTGCGGGGTAAGCCCGATTTCCGGAACCAGCATTAATACTTGTTTGCCGGCGGCCAGTACCGGCGCCATCGCCTGGAGGTAGACCTCGGTTTTACCACTGCCGGTGACGCCATCCAAAAGGAAGGGTTGGAAGCCTTCGGCATCGACAATGGCGTGAATGGCGGCGCGTTGTTCGAGGTTGGCGCTCAGCGCCGGCTCGGCGAGTACGTCGGCGGGGGTGTCGGCGGTCTCTGGCTGCAGTTCCACCCGCTCCGCCCACTCTTTGTCGCGCAGAGCCTGCAGCGCCGGCCGGGACACCGAGAGCGCTTCCAGCATCGCCGGCGTCAGGCCGTCGGGGTGTTCCTTTAATACGCCGAGGGCCTGTAGCTGGCGGGGTGCGCGGGTGAGCCGGTCGTCGCTGACGTGGTGGCCACGATCGGTCAGGCGCCAGCGTACCTCGCCCCCGGCCCGGGCCGGCTGCCCCTGGCGCAGCAGGGCCGGCAACACAAAGCCGAGTACTTCGCCCAGAGGGTGGTGGTAGTAGCGCGCGGCTCGCTCACAGAGGGTATACAGGGCCGGGTCGATCACCGCTTCCTGATCGAGAATCCGTTGTACGCTTTTGAGCTTGGCGAACTGACTGGGTTGGTGGTCGTGTACCAGCCCCACCAGGGTGCGGCGGCCGAACGGCACTTGTACCCGGGCGCCACGCGGGGGCGCCGTGGACCCCGCCGGCAGGCGGTAGTCGAAGCATCCCGGCAGGGGCACTGGCAGGGCGACCTGTATGACGGACTCAGACGGCACGGAAGGTTCCGGTTATCTCTTGCGCATCGGTGTCAAGCTGTTATGATTCGCGCTCACTTTTGCCCGGCGCAAGCGAGTGTGGTGCCCGACAGAGCGTGTTGTACAGAGCGTACAGTGCGCGGGTTTGGGTGGCGACACCTGAAGGAGCTTTGCTATGAAATCAGAGATTCATCCCGATTACCAGGACGTGTCCATTACCTGCAGTTGCGGGAATGTGATCGAAACCCGCTCCACCCGGGGCGGTACTTTCGAAGTGGACGTGTGCTCCCAGTGTCATCCGTTCTATACCGGCAAGCAGAAGCAAGCCGAGAGCGGTGGCCAGGTCGACAAGTTCAAGCAACGTTTCGGCGTGATCAGCTCAGGCAAGAAAAAGTAAGCGATTCGGCTTCCACTGTTTCTTGTCTGCAAAAAGCACCCGCCAGGGTGCTTTTTGCGTTCGGTATCACGCGTCATACTCTTTATCAGCCTAAACTGGCTTTGGCTTAGATCGGGAAGCGGAGACCACCATGTCCGAGGATTTAAAAAAGGCGGCCCTGGAATATCACGCCAAGCCGCGTCCAGGGAAGATCAGCGTTGAGGTGACCAAGCCGGCCAAGACCAGCCGCGACCTCAGCCTGGCGTACAGTCCTGGCGTGGCGGAGCCCGTGCGTGAGATCGCCCGGGAGCCGGAGCTGGCTTATCGTTTCACCTCCAAGGGCAACCTGGTGGCGGTGATCAGTGACGGCACCGCGATTCTCGGTCTGGGCAATCTGGGCGCGCTGGCCTCCAAGCCGGTGATGGAAGGCAAGGGTATTCTGTTCAAGCTGTTCGCCGGCATCGATGTGTTCGATATCGAAGTGGACGCGGAAGATCCGCAGGCCTTTATCGACACCGTGGTGCGTATTCATCGCACTTTTGGCGGCATCAATCTGGAAGACATCCGCGCGCCGGAGTGCTTCGAGATCGAGCGCGTGCTCAAGGGGCTTTGTGATGTGCCGGTGTTCCATGACGACCAGCACGGTACCGCCATCGTGGTGGGCGCCGGCCTGCTCAATGCTCTGGAAATCCAGAACAAGCGCATTCAGGACATCAAAGTGGTGTGCGTGGGCGCCGGCGCCGCCGGCGTGGCGTCCGTGCGTTTGCTGATCGAGATGGGCGCGCGCAAGGAAAATATCCTGGTGCTTGACCGTAAAGGTGTGATCCACAGTCGCCGCGACGATTTGAACCAATATAAGGCGGCGCTCGCCAACGATACCGACAAGCGTACCCTGGATGACGCCGTGGAAGGCGCGGATGTCTTTATCGGGGTGTCCGGTCCGGACATGCTGACCCCGGAGATGGTCAAGAAGATGGCGGATAAGCCGATTATCTTCGCGCTCGCTAACCCGGACCCGGAAATCCGCCCGGAAGTCGCTAAATCGGTCCGTTCCGACGCCATTATCGCTACCGGCCGTTCCGATTACCCGAACCAGGTGAACAACGTACTGTGCTTCCCGTACATGTTCCGTGGGGCCCTGGATGTGCGTTCTACCTCTATTAATGAGGAAATGAAGCTGGCGGCGGTGCACGCCATCGCCGAGCTGGTGCGCGAGGCGCCGCCCAAGGAAGTGCTGGACGCTTACGGCGGCGAGCCGCTGGTGTTCGGGCCGGAATACATTATTCCCAAGCCTAATGATCCGCGTTTGTTGGGCCGGGTGTCCGCGGCGGTGGCTGAAGCGGCAGTGGAATCCGGCGTGGCGCGCAAGGGCTACCCGTCTCACTATCCGCTCAATTCGCTCGACGAGATCTTCCCCGAGCTGTAAATCGAGCGGCACGCTACGCTCGCATCGAAAAGGGTCGGCATTCGCCGGCCCTTTTTTATGCTTCTGTGGGAGCGGGCCCACCCGATCCCGGCGCTCCTTGGGAGATTCGCTGCCAGGGCTTTGTAGAAAGGTCCGGGCGTCGTTTCGGACCCGTGGCGGTCCCGGAAGGCACCACCATTGCACCGCGTCTCGGATTCGGAGTGCCGGACACCGGCACAGCAACGGTCTCTGGGATCCTGCCGGGAGCTGCGCTCCCTTTCGCGGGCGGGGCCCGCTCCCACAAGGGCAGAACACAGACCCGCGCCCCCGCTGGAGAGAGCCGCCGCTTAGAAGATCTGTTCCGGCGAGCGCCCGTCGCGGCTATGGGGCGACTCCAGCTCCGGCACATTGTTTTCGCGGAAGTACTCGAAAATCGCGGCTTCGTTATCCGGCCGTGCCTGCAGGCCACTGTCCGGATCAATGCGCACCGACACCACGCCGGGCGGTTGCGGCGGCTGGATTTCTTCCACGCCGTCCAGCGCCGTGCCCATGTAGTCAATCCAGGTGGGCAGGGCGGCGGTGCCGCCGTATTCCCGGTTGCCTAACGAGGCCGGGTTATCGAAACCCACCCACACCGTAGCTACCAGGGCCGGGGAATAGCCTGAGAACCAGGCATCCACCTGATCGTTGGTGGTGCCGGTCTTGCCGGCCAGGTCGGAGCGACCGAGGCGGCGGGCTTTGCGCCCGGTGCCGCGTTGCACCACGTCTTGCAGAATGGTGTTCATCAGCCACGCGGTGTTTCGGTCGATCACGCGGGGTGCCTGGGTGGGTGGTGACTGGATTGGCTTGCCGGTCTCGTCGGTTTCCCGCGCACCGGCGTTGTTGCCGGTGCTGCTCTCGGTGACCACCGCGCAGGGCGCTTCGCAATGTTCCACCCGAGGGGCTTTCCAAAGCACTTTGCCGTTTTTGTCCTCGATGCGTTCGATGAACCAGGGGTCTACCAGGTAGCCGCCGTTGGCGAAGACCGAGTAGGCGCGGGCGATTTCCAGCGGGGTTACCGAGGCGCTGCCCAGCGCCAGCGACAGGTCGCGCTGAAAGCGTTTGGTGGGCAGGCCGAAGCGGTCCAGGGTGTTCATCGCCTGGCTGATGCCGACCTGCCGCAGGATGCGTATCGATACCAGGTTCAAAGAGCGATAAAGCGCTTCGCGCAAGCGGGTAGGGCCGTAGAAGCGGCTGCTGGCGCCGGTGGGGCGCCAGGCATCCTTGAGGTTTTCGTCGTCGAACACCAGCGGCGCATCGTTGATAATAGTGGCCGGGGTGAATCCGTTCTCCAGCGCGGCGGTATAGACGAACGGCTTGAACACCGAACCGGCCTGGCGTCGGGCTTGCAGGGCGCGGTTGAATTTCGAGGCGTAGAAGCTGTAGCCGCCCTGCATGGCTTCCACGGCGCCGGTGTCCGGGTTCAGGGAAATCAGGGCGGACTGGGCCTTGGGCAGTTGCGCCAGCCGCCAGCTCGAACCTTCGCTGCCCTGGTCTTCCGGACGGACATAGATGATATCGCCGGGTGCCAGCACGTCCGCGACGGATTGCGGAGCCTTGCCGACATAGCCTTTATTGAGCGCCGGCCGTGCCCAACGTATGGCGTCCCAGTCGAGCACCACCTGTTTGCCGTCGGCGAGAAGCGCCGCGGCTTCCCGGTCGCGAACCGCGGTTACCGCGGCGGTGTGCAGTGGGCCGTAATCCGGCTGGTCGCGGAAGCGTTCCACCCACGTCGCCAGGTCCTGATCCAGACCTTCGACGATTTCCGGCTCTTTTTCCTTGGCCATTTCCGGTTCGGGTTGCTCGGCGTCCGGAGCTTGTTCGGTGTCGCGGGCCGCCGGCCAGGCCAGCTCGGGCAAATCACTGATGTCGATTTGCGCCAGTGCACCGCGCCAGCCGTGCCGCTCGTCATAGGCATGCAGACCTTGGCGCAGAGCGGTCACCGCCGCGTTCTGGCGCTCGCTGTTGAGGGTGGTGAAGATGCGAAGACCTTCCGTGTACAGATCCGGCTCTACCAGGTCTTCCGCCAGTACCCGCGCCACTTCCCCCATATAAGCCCCTTCCACTTCCGGGCGGGCGGCGTGGTAGCGGGCCGTGACCGGCGCTGCCTGGGCGGTTTTCCGCTGTTCGCTGTCGATGGCGCCGGTCTCTTCCATGCGGAACAGAATCCAGTTGCGCCGTTGCCGGGCCCGTTCCGGGTTGGTGATCGGGTTATAGGCGGAGGGGGCCTTGGGCAGCCCGGCGATCATCGCCCATTGGGGCAGGGACAGGTTCTTGATCGATTCGCCGTAATACACCCGGGCGGCGGCTTCGGCGCCGTAGGATCGGTGGCCCAGATAGATCTTATTGAGGTACAGCTCGAGGATTTCTTCTTTCTCCAGGATCCGCTCGATCTGGATCGCCAGCACGATCTCATTGAACTTTCGCAAGAAGCGCTGCTCCCGGTCGAGGAAGAAGTTGCGGGCCACCTGCATGGTGATGGTGGAGCCGCCGGAGCGAATCTCCTGGTAGCGAAGCAGTTCCACCAGAGCCCTGAGCAGGCCTTTGGGGTCGACGCCGGGGTGCTCGAAGAAGCGTTCGTCCTCGGCGGCCAGCACCGCCTGGATAAAGGGCTCGGGCAGCTCCTCGTAGGTGATCGGTTCGCGGCGCTTTTCACCATACTCGGCGATCAATTTATGATCAGCGGTGTAGATACGCAGCGGAATCTGGTATTCCACCTCGCGGATGGCCCCGGCGGCGGGCAGTTGCGGAGCCAGGTACAAATAGCAGGCGGCGAGGACCAAAAGAGCGCCGCCGGCACCGGCCAGGGCGAGGAGAAAAAGGGAGCGTATCCAGACAACGGTAGAGCTCATATTGTGGCAACTGCTGTGGCGATCAGAAGAAAGGGCTAGCAGACCCGTGAAGCAGGTCATTATACGGTGGAAAGGTTGTTGTGATCTAATATCTCTTCTGTTATTACTTACTCCTAAAGTGATTAGGCATAAGAATCACGTAAGTATATATTTTTGAAGTAAAAACATCTCTAAAACAATCACACGGGACGACGACTGTGCTGCCTTTTCTCAGAAAAAAGGCCCAGACACTGCTGGGGATCGATATCAGTTCCACCGCGGTTAAGTTGCTGGAATTGTCCAGAACGGGGAACCGCTACAAGGTCGAGAGTTACGGGGTCGAACCTTTAACGCCTAATGCCGTGGTGGAAAAGAACATTAATGACGTGGAAGGGGTGGGCGACGTGGTCGCCCGCCTCGTGGGGCGGTCTCGTCCGGGAGTGAAAACTTCCGCCGTGGCGGTGCCGGGCTCCGCCACGATCACCAAAATGATCGAAATGGACGCCTCGCTCAGCGAGGACGACATGGAGAATCAGCTACGGGTGGAGGCGGATCAGTATATCCCCTTCCCGTTGGACGAAGTCCGCATGGACTTCCAGGTGGTCGGCCCGGTGGAGGATAACCCGGAGCGCGTGGAAGTGCTGGTGGTGGCGTCGCGCACGGAGAACGTGGAAATGCGTTCCGATGCGCTCGAGATTGGCGGTCTGCAGCCCAAAGTGGTGGATGTGGAAGCCTATGCCATGGAGCGGGCTTTCCAATTGATCCTGCCTTCGCTGCCCAACGCCGAGGAGTTGGACACCGTGGCGGTGTTCGATATCGGCGCCACCATGACCACCCTCAACGTGTTCCATGAAGGGCGCAGCGTTTATACCCGCGAGCAACTGTTTGGCGGCAAGCAGCTTACCGAGGAAATCCAGCGTCGCTACGGCATTTCCATGGAGGAAGCCGGGCTGGCCAAGAAGACCGGTGAGTTGCCCGAGGACTATGAAGGTGAAGTCCTGCAGCCCTTCAAGGACGCCATTGTTCAGCAGATCAACCGTTCCCTGCAGTTCTTCTATGGGTCCACCCAGTTCAATGAAGTGAACTACATCCTCCTGGCCGGCGGGTCGGCTTCGATCGGCGGCTTGCCGGAACTGATCCAGGAGAAAGTAGGCACCGGTTGCTCCCTGGCCAATCCGTTTGCCGATATGGCATTGGCTAACAAGGTTAACGGCAAGGCGCTGGAAAACGATGCGTCGGCGATGATGATCGCCTGTGGCCTGGCCCTGAGGAGCTTCGAACAATGACAACCATGATTAACCTGCTCCCCTGGCGTGAAGAGCGGCGCAAGCAACGCCAGCATGAGTTTATCGCCATGCTGGCGTTTGCCGCGCTGATGGCGGGTCTGATTTTCTGGCTATGGAAAGGCATGGTGGAAAGCCAGATCGCCGATCAGCAGACCCGCAACAACCATATTCAGAGCGAGATCGCCAAGCTCGACACCCAGATCAAGGAAATCAATGAACTGCAGCGTCGCCGCGATGAGCTGGTGGCGCGGATGAAAGTGATCCAGGAGCTGCAGGGCAACCGGCCCACGATTGTTTATGTGTTCGACCAGTTGGTGCGCACCCTTCCCGAAGGGGTGTACTACACGCTGGTGGAGCGCACTGGGGACAGTTACAAGATCGAAGGGGTGGCGGAATCGAACAACCGGATTTCGCGGCTAATGCGTAATCTCGCCGCTTCCGATTGGTTCGTCGAGCCGAACCTGCTCAATGTCAGGGCCTTGGACGAGAGCGCGCGTGCCGCTGCCGGGGAAGAGAGCGCTCAGGCCAATACCTTCGTGCTTACGGTTAAACAGGGATCGCCGCGCAGCGACGAAGAGGAGGCCGCGCAATGAAAGCTTCCGAACTGAAAAACCTGGACGTGCGCGAGCTGATCGACGAGCTCAACAGTCTGGACTTCGAGAATGTGGGCGGCTGGCCGATGCCGGTGAAAATCGGCGCCGCGGTGCTGGTGTTCGCGTTCGTTCTGGGGCTCGGCTATTTCCTCAGTATTAAGGATCTGAACAGCCGCCACGAACAACTGCAGCGGGAAGAGGTGAGTTTGCTGGAAAGCTTCGAACAGAAAGCCTTTCGCGCTCATAATCTGGATCAGTACCGCCAGCAGCTTGTGGAGTTGGAAGCCAGCTTCGAAACTCTCAAGAGCCAATTGCCCAAGGACACCGAGGTCCCCGGGTTGTTGGAAGACATTACACATACCGGGCTCGGCAGCGGTCTGGAATTCGACACCATTGCCTTGAAGGACGAAATCGAGAAGGAGTTCTACGCGGAGCTGCCCATCGATATCAAAGTGACCGGCGATTACCACGGGTTCGGTGCTTTTGTATCAGGGGTTGCGGCACTGCCGCGTATCGTTACGCTGCACGACTTTAAAGTCGTGCCGATCAAGGACGAGGCAGGATCGCGGGGCATGCTCGACATGGCGATTACCGCTAAGACCTATCGTTATGCCGGGGACGACCAAGACGGTGGCGGCCAGGGTGGGAAAAAGAACAACCAGGCCAAAAAAGGCGGCCGGTCCTGAGGGGAAAAGAACATGAACGGACGTAAAACCATTGCGTACGGGTTAATGCTGCTGTCAACGGCGGTGTTGCTCCAGGGCTGTGGTTCCGGGGCCGGCATCAATGAGTTGGATGCGCGGATGACCGAAATCAAAGCGCGCCCGCGGGGTCGTATTGAGCCGCCGCCGGAATTCAAGCCGATTGCTACCTATACGTACGCGGCGCATAAACTGCGCGCCCCGTTCTCGCCGCCGGTGGATGAAAAGCTGCTGGAAGTGCCGGAAGGCCGTCCGGTGGAGCCGGATCTGAGCCGGCCCAAAGGGTACCTGGAGGGCTTCAGCCTGGATGCGCTGGCTATGGTGGGGACCATTACCAAGCCGAGCAATCCGCTGGAAGCTTTGATCGAAGATCCCACCGGCTCGGTGACCCGGGTCAGAGTGGGAAGCTATATGGGTAGGAACTTCGGGCGCGTGGTGGAAGTGTCCAACAACCAGATCGCGCTGGTCGAGATTGTCCCGGATGGACAGGAAGGTTGGGTAGAACGCTCCCGAAACATTTCGCTTGCTGAATAACCGCTGCTGGGGATGCCAGTTATGATTATCTTCACATCAACAAAAACAAGGGCTGCGTCCCGGCGATGGGCGGCTTTGCTGCTCATGCTGGTGGGGTTGAGCGCAGCCACCCTGGGGCGGGCGGCGACGGTAACCGACCTGCGCGCCAACACCTTGCCCGGCGACGGCGTGGAGGTGCGGGTAGCCTTCGAAGGGGCCGCTCCGGAGGTCAAGGGCTACAGTATCGAGCAGCCGGCGCGCGTCGCTCTGGACCTGCTCGATACCCGCAACCAGATCAAGGTCAAGGAGCACAACCTGGGATCGGGCAATGTGCGCAGTCTGATGGTTCTGGGGGCCAAGGAGCGTACTCGCCTGATCTTCAATCTGGACCAGCTCACCGGCTATGACACCCGTGTCGAAGGCCAGGAGTTGGTGATCACCCTGGGCGCCAACAATTCAACACCGTCCATGGATCCGGCCAGCTCGGCGGTGACGCCGAGCGCGCCGGTGAGCAGCGCCGGTGTGCGCGATATCGATTTCCGCCGTGGTGGTGACGGCGAAGGCCGGGTGCTGGTGGAGTTGGCCGATGACGCCATGCCAGTGGACGTGCGGGAAGAGGGCGGTCGGATCATCGCCCGTTTCGTCGGCGCGAATGTGGAAGACAATCTGCGCCGCCGGCTGGACGTCAGCGATTTCGCCACCCCGGTGCAGTTCGTCGACACCAAGGAGGTGGACGGCAGCACGGTGATTACCATCGAGCCGGAAGGGAGCTGGGACTATCTCGCCTATCAGGCGGACAATCAGTTCAGCATTAACGTCAAGCCGCTCACCGCCGCCGACGAAGAGCGTCAGCGCCGCGATGCGTTTAAGTACACCGGGGAAAAGCTGTCCTTGAACTTTCAGGACATCGAGGTGCGTTCGGTGCTGCAGTTGATCGCCGACTTTACCGATTTGAACCTGGTGGCTTCCGATACGGTGAGCGGCAAGATCACCTTGCGCTTGCAGAGCGTTCCCTGGGATCAGGCGCTGGACTTGATCCTCAAGACCAAAGGTCTGGATAAGCGCAAGGTCGGTAATGTATTGCTGGTGGCGCCCGCGGACGAGATCGCCGCGCGTGAAAAGCAGGAACTGGAAAGCCAGAAACAACTGGCGTCTCTGGCGCCGCTGCGTACCGAATACATCAGCATCAATTACGCCCGCGCCGAGGACCTGAAGAACCTGATTACCTCCCAGGGCGGTGAAGGGTCCGCCCTCGTCAGCGGCCGCGGTTCGGTGACCGTGGATCAGCGCACCAATACTTTGATTGTTCAGGACACGGTGGCCAAGCTGCAGGAAATTCGCGGCTTGATCCAGCAACTGGATATCCCGGTTCAGCAGGTGCTGATCGAAGCACGGGTGGTGATCGCCAGCACTGACGTGGCTGACGAGTTCGGTGTGCGTTGGGGTGGCCTGGCCTACGACGGTGACAGCCTGGTTAACGAGGGTAAGAGCGTGGCCATCTCCGGCCGTCATACCTCCCTGCGTGAACTGCATTACGCCAACATCGACCGGGAAGACGACGGTACTCTGGGCGAGTTCGAGGAATTCGACGAAGAGCAGAATAACGATCTGATCGTCGATATGGGGGTGGCCTCCCAGGAAGCCACACGCTTCGCGATCGGTTTCACTTCACTGGACTCCGGGTTGATCGAGCTGGAGCTGTCCGCGCTGGAAGCGGAAGGCCACGGTGAATTGGTGGCGACGCCCAAGGTGCTCACCGCCGACCAGCAGCCGGCGGTGATTGCTTCCGGTCAGCAGGTGCCGTTTAACGTGGCGACCGCATCCGGCGCCACGGCCGTGGAGTTCATCGAAGCGGAGTTGCGTCTGGAGGTGACCCCACAGGTGACACCGGAGGGCGACGTGATCATGCAGCTTAAGGTCAACAACGATTCTCTGGGCACCGACACCAGCGCGCCCACCGTGAATACCAACCGGGTGGAAACCACGGTTCTGGTCAATGACGGCGAAACCGTGGTTTTGGGCGGCATTTTCCAGCAGGAAACGATAGAATCCACGGTCAAAACACCTTTCCTGGGCGATATCCCCTGGTTGGGTGCCCTGTTCCGCAAGAAGGTGAACCGTGATAACAAGCAGGAACTGCTTATCTTTATCACGCCTCGCCTGGTGAAAGACGCAATGGCTAGTCGGTGAACCCAAAGGATTCTACGTCTCTATATTTGGTTGGGCCCATGGGTACGGGTAAAAGTACCCTGGGCCGACATCTCGCTCAGGTGCTGGGCCGCCCGTTTTACGATTCCGATCGCGTAATCGAAGAGAAAACCGGTGCCGATATCCCCTGGATCTTCGATATGGAAGGCGAGGAGGGGTTTCGTCGCCGCGAGCGTGAGGTGATCGATGAACTGACCCGCATGTCCGGCATCGTGCTGGCCACCGGCGGTGGCGTGGTTGGTCAGGATGAAAACCGCCGCCATCTTCATGAACGTGGCTGTGTGGTCTATCTGTGGACGCCGGTGGAGGTGCAACTGGCGCGCACCCGCAATGACCGCAACCGGCCGCTGCTGCAAACCCGTGACCCCCAGGCACGCCTGCAGGCGTTGTTCCGCGAACGCGACCCGCTCTACCGGGATGTGGCGCACGGCGTCGTCTCCACCGCTTCCGGTAACCTCAAGAAAGTCACCGATCAGGTGCTCGGTTGTCTGGCCGCCCACGCCAACCGATAATACCTGTACCCCCATTCCGCTTTACGAGGCAGTATGCAGAAGCTTGATGTGTCGCTGGCCGAGCGCGGCTATCCCATTTACATCGGTGGCGGTCTGCTTAAAGAGGGGCTGATCCGCCGGCATGTGCGTGGCAATCAGGTGATGGTGGTCAGTAATGAGACCATCGCGCCGCTGTACCTGGACGCAATCACCGCCGATCTCTCCGATCTGCAATGCGATACCCTGGTGCTACCCGATGGGGAGCAGCACAAGACCATGGCCACACTGGAACGCATCCTTGACGCGCTGATGGCCAACCGCCATTCCCGCACCACCACCCTGGTGGCGCTCGGGGGAGGCGTGGTCGGTGATATGGTAGGCTTCGCCGCCGCTTGTTATCAGCGTGGCGTGGACTTTGTTCAGGTGCCCACCACCTTGCTGGCCCAGGTGGACTCCTCGGTGGGCGGGAAAACCGCCGTCAACCACCCGCGCGGCAAGAACATGATCGGTGCCTTTCACCAGCCCCGTGCCGTGGTTATCGACACCGCCGTTCTGGATACACTGCCGGAGCGGGAGTTCGCCGCCGGCATGGCCGAGGTGATCAAATACGGTCTGATCCGGGACCCGGATTTTTTCGAGTGGTTGCTGGTCAACCAGCCGGCGTTGGCCGCCCGTGATCAGGGGCCTCTGGCGGAAGCCATCCTGCGCAGTTGCCGCAACAAGGCCGAGGTGGTTGCCGCCGATGAAACCGAGCAGGGCAACCGGGCCTTGCTGAATCTGGGGCATACCTTCGGCCATGCCATGGAAACCTACACCGGCTACCGGGACTGGCTGCACGGTGAAGCGGTGTCCGCGGGTATGGTGATGGCGGCCCGCATGTCCCGGGAGCTGGGCTGGCTCGGCGATGCGGACCTGGACCGGATCACGGACAGTCTGGTTGCCTGGAACCTGCCGGTGAGCGCGCCGAAGGGGATGGCGCGGGAAGATTTCAACGACCTGATGGCGTTGGATAAGAAAGTGCAGAATGGCCGTCTGCGGCTGGTGTTGCTGAACCAAATCGGCGATGCACTGGTCACAGGCGAATACGACACGAACGCATTGACGCGAACGCTCGAGGCCTTTTGTGAGAGATGAGGATTTTTTCTACGAAGGCGCTGAGCGCGGCGACCTTCTTGACGCCCTGAACGGCCATGCCCACGACGGCGCCACCACGGTGCTGGAGGGCGACCCGGGCAGCGGCGTCTCCACCCTGCTTGGCATGGTGTCCATGTCCCTGGTGGGCGATTTCGAGCTGATCCGCCTGGATGGCGCCGAAGAGTTGGGCGCCAACGCCGTGGTGGATGCGATGCTGGTCCATTTTGATATTGAACGCGCGGACCTGGCGGACACCCTCAAACAGACCCTGGCCGAAACCAGCCTGGTAATTGTGGTGGACAACGCTGACCAGGCGCCCTCGGAAGCGTTGGCGACCATGGCATCGCTGAAACAGAAGCTGGGTCAGCGGCTCACCTATGTGTTCGGGGGCGCAACGGGCAGCAACGAACACCTGCGCGAGGCAGGGCTGAGTGTCGAGGATATTCTGCTGCTGCCGCCGCTGGACGCGGACGATGTGGTCGCATTCGCGGACCAGGGCTTCTCCCTGGCGCTGGACGACGACGAGGCGGACGCCCTCCGCCAGCAAAGCGATGGGCGCATCGGCGCCTTGCTGCCCCTGCTGGAAAGCCGCGCCGGTGGCGGCAGGAAACTTGCCATCAAGCCGGTGCCCTGGCGCCATGGTCTGGCGGTGGGGGCTCTGATACTGGTGGTGCTGGTGTTGTGGCTGGCCAGTGGCGGTGACGACGACGCGGACCAGGATCAGGTGGTGAGCCTGGATTTGCCCCAGGCCCCGGTTGCCGAACCGGAGACCGCCGCGCCCGCGCCGGATGCGCAGAGTGCGCCGGCGCAAGACGACGGCAATGCCACTGATCCGGAAACCACGCGCCGGGCCTTGGCTGAGTACCACGATTCCGCCCGGACTTTCGAGGACGCGGAAAACATTCCCGAACAAACCACTGATGCCGCCCCGCAGGATGCGCGCACGCCGCCCGTGGCGACTAAAGATCAGCCGTCAGTGGCCCAGAGCCAGCCGTCGGCGCCCGATGATCAGCCGTCAGCCTCTGGGAGCACCGAAGCCGGGCCGTCGCCCCGGGCGCCCGAGACCTCCGAGCCGGAAGCCGGCGCGGCACCCGCCAGTGGCGTACCGGGCACCGAGCCGGAGCTGTCCGGGCTGGACGCCCGGCTCGGTTACCGGCAAGAGGACTGGCTCGCCACCCGCGACGACGACGAATGGTTCCTGCAATTGGTCGCCACCGGGCGCGAGGATGGTGCCCGTGGCGTGCTTGACCAGATCGACCGTAACGGAGCCTACTACCGCGCCAAGCGCGGCGATGATCAGGTCTATCTGGTGCTGGCGGGCCCCTATTCCAGTCGGGACGCGGCCTTGGCGGCCAGGGATACGCTGCCGGAGACACTACGACGGGGCGGTCCTTTCCCTCGGGACATGGGGTCAATACGCAACGAATTGCATTAGTGTTGCTTCCAAGGCTGTTAATCCGGCATCGTGCCCGTCTCAGGCGATGCCGTCTTCCCGTTTGTGGCTGATCGGCGCAAAGTGTAGAATGCACATCCCTTTTTTGCCGTCGCCGTCTTTTCGACGCCTGTTCCGCCTTCTGTAAGTCTCTGAATTTCAAGAGGAAAGGTTTTGATGCAGCAGAATTCCAAGCTGGTGCGTGGGCTCTATGAGCCCGGAGAATTCCGGGACAACTGTGGTTTCGGCCTGATCTCCCACATGGAGGGCAAGGCCAGCCACGAGCTCCTGCAAACCGCCATCGAAGCACTCACCTGCATGACCCACCGGGGCGGCATTAATGCCGACGGAAAAACCGGTGATGGCTGCGGTCTGTTGCTGAAAAAGCCCGACTCCTTCTTCCGTAAGGTTGCCGGTGAGCAAGGTATCGACCTGCCCGACACCTACGGCGTGGGTATGGTCTTCACGCACCCGGACGCCGAGCGCGCCAAGGCCCAGAAAGCCGTCCTCCAGGAGCAGATGGAAGCTCAGGGCGTGTCGGTGCTGGGTTGGCGTGAAGTGCCCACGGACCCGTCTTGCCTGGGGGATCTGGCCAAGCAGTCATTGCCGGGTTTCCATCAGGTGTTGGTCGCCGCCGACGGCGACAGCGAAGATCAGCTTAATCGCCGGCTGTTTTTCGCTCGCCGGCACGCCGAGAAACGCATTGAGGCGGACGGTTATTTCTACGTCTGCTCATTATCCTCGGCGGTGGTGTCCTATAAAGGTCTGATGATGCCGGTGGATTTGCCGGCTTTTTATCCGGACCTCAGCGACGACACCATGGCAACCGCCATCGTGGTATTCCACCAGCGGTTTTCCACCAACACCTCACCGCAGTGGCCGCTGGCGCAGCCGTTCCGCTATCTGGCGCACAACGGCGAAATCAACACGATCCAGGGCAACCGTAACTGGGCGTTGGCGCGGGAAAACAAATTCGATAACGAGTTGTTGCCCAACCTCAGCGACCTGAGCCCCCTGGTCAACCGCGAAGGGTCGGACTCCTCCAGCATGGACAACATGCTGGAAGTGCTGGTTTCCGGTGGTATGGATCTGTTCCGCGCGGTGCGCATGATGGTGCCGCCGGCCTGGCAGAACGTGGAAACCATGGACGCGGATTTGCGTGCTTTCTACGAGTACAACTCCATGCACATGGAGCCCTGGGACGGCCCCGCCGGTCTGGTCATGACCGACGGTCGCCATGCGGTCTGTATGCTCGACCGTAACGGCCTGCGTCCGGCTCGCTGGGTGATCACCAAAAACGGCTTCATCACTCTGTCCTCCGAGATCGGCGTGTACAGCTATCAGCCGGAAGACGTGGTCGCCAAAGGCCGGGTCGGACCCGGCCAGATTCTGGCGGTGGATATCGAGAAGGGCGAGTTGCTGCACACCAGCGATATCGATAACCGTCTCAAGGTTCGCCACCCCTACCGTCAGTGGCTCAAGGAAAGCGCGCTGCGCATCGAAGCCAACTACGACCACGAGGTGGAACGCACCGACGATATTGATCCCCAGGATCTGCTCAGCTATCAGAAGTTTTTCCAGATCAGCTTCGAAGAGCGCGACCAGGTGATTCGGCCGCTGGCGGAAGCCGGCCAGGAAGCCACCGGCTCCATGGGTGACGATACCCCCATGGCGGTGCTCAGTGAGCGCCAGCGCCCGCTGTACGATTACTTCCGGCAGCAGTTCGCCCAGGTCACCAACCCGCCCATCGATCCGCTGCGCGAAGCGATCGTGATGAGCCTGGAAACCTGTGTCGGGTCCGAACGCAACGTGTTCGAGGAAACCTCAGACCACGCCGACCGGGCGATTTTGTCCACGCCGGTGCTGTCCCATTCCAAGTTCACCAACCTGCTCAAGATCGACCGGCCGGGGTACGATCATGCCCGGCTGACGCTGCATTACCAGCCCGAGCAAGGTTTGCAGAGCGCGGTCAAGGCGCTGTGCGAACAGGCCGCCGAGGCGGTACGCGGCGGTAAGATAATCCTGGTGCTGTCGGATCACGGCATTCAGCAGGACCAACTGACCATCCATGCGCTGATGGCCACCGGCGCGGTGCATCATTACCTGACCGCCTGCGGTCTGCGCAGTGACGCTAATATCGTGGTGGAAACCGCCACCACCCGCGACGCGCATCACTTCGCGGTGTTGTTCGGCTTCGGCGCCACCGCCGTCTACCCCTACCTCACCTACGACGTGATCGCGGATATGGTGAAGAGCGGGGAACTGATTGGCGACCCGGTGGAATTGCAGAAAAATTTCCGCAAAGGCATCAACAAAGGGCTGATGAAGATCCTCTCGAAAATGGGGATCTCCACCATCACCTCTTACCGTGGCGCGCAGTTGTTTGAAGCGGTGGGTATTGCCAGCGACGTGGTGGACTTGTGCTTCCGTGGCGTGCCGAGCCGTATTGAAGGCGCCGGTTTCGAGGACTTCCAGAGTGATCAGCAGATTATCGCCAAGGATGCCTGGAAGCAGCGCAAGCCCATCGATCCGGGCGGTGTACTCAAGTACATCCACGGCAAGGAATACCACGCCTTTAACCCGGACGTGATTTACGCTTTGCACCGGGCCACCCAGAACGGCGATTACGACGCTTACAAAGAGTACGCGGCGCTGGTTAACGACCGGCCGATCGCCACTCTGCGTGATTTGCTGCGCCTGCGTCAGGACGTCCCCGCGGTGGAGCTGGACGAGGTCGAGCCGCTCGATAACATCCTGCTGCGTTTCGATTCCGCTGGCATGTCACTGGGCGCGCTCAGCCCGGAAGCCCACGAAGCCATCGCCACGGCGATGAACCGGCTGGGCGGCCGCTCCAATTCCGGTGAGGGCGGCGAAGACCCGGCCCGTTTCGGGACTGAGCGGGTCTCCAAGATCAAGCAGATTGCCTCCGGTCGTTTCGGTGTTACCCCGCATTATCTGGTTAATGCCGAAGTGCTGCAGATCAAAGTGGCCCAGGGCGCCAAGCCGGGCGAGGGCGGTCAACTGCCCGGCGGTAAGGTCAATGCACTGATCGCGCGGTTGCGTCACTCGGTGCCCGGCGTGACCCTGATCTCGCCGCCGCCGCACCACGATATCTATTCCATTGAGGATCTGGCGCAACTGATCTTCGATCTCAAGCAGGTCAACCCGGCGGCTCAAGTGTCGGTGAAACTGGTGTCCGAACCCGGTGTCGGTACGGTGGCGTCGGGCGTGGCCAAGGCCTATGCGGATTTGATCACCATTTCCGGTTACGACGGCGGCACCGCGGCCAGTCCGCTGACCTCGATTCGTTACGCCGGTTCGCCCTGGGAACTGGGGCTCTCCGAAGCCCATCAGGCGCTGCGCGCCAATGATCTGCGCGACAAAATTCGTCTGCAGACCGACGGTGGCCTGAAGACCGGCCTGGACGTGATCAAGGCGGCTATTCTCGGCGCCGAATCGTTCGGTTTCGGTACCGTGCCGATGATCGTGCTGGGCTGTAAGTACCTGCGTATTTGTCACCTGAACAACTGCGCCACCGGTGTGGCGACCCAGCGTGACGATCTGCGCCAGGAGCATTTCATTGGCGCGCCGGAAATGCTGATCAACTACTTCACCTTCGTCGCTCGCGAAGTGCGTGAGCTGCTCGCCGCCTTGGGTGTCAGAAGTCTGCCCGATCTGATCGGCCGCACCGATCTGTTGGAGCGTATCGAAGGCAAAACCGACAAGCATAAGCGTCTGGACTTGACGCCCATGCTGCGCAACGATCATATCGCCGCGGACAAGCCCACCCATTGTCAGGTGGAGCGTAACGAGCCGTTCGATAAGGGCACGCTTAACCGCAAGATGGTGGAAGAAATGCGCACCGCGGTGGAGAACAAATCCGGTGGCTCGTTCCATTACACCATCACTAACTGCGACCGTTCCGTGGGCGCCACGGTCTCCGGCGAGATCGCCAGGCATCACGGCAATCTGGGCATGGACCACGCGCCGATCCGGACACGTTTCACCGGTACCGCGGGGCAAAGCTTCGGCGTGTTCAATGCCGGCGGCCTGCACCTGTACCTGGAAGGCGATGCCAACGATTACGTCGGCAAAGGCATGGCCGGTGGCAAGGTGGTGATCCGTCCACCCAAGGGCAGCCCTTTCAAGACTCAGGATACCGCGATTATCGGTAACACCTGCCTGTACGGCGCCACCGGCGGCAAGCTGTTCGCCAGTGGCACCGCCGGCGAGCGTTTCGGGGTTCGTAACTCTGGCGTGCATGCCGTGGTGGAAGGCGCCGGCGATCACTGCTGTGAGTACATGACCGGCGGCTGTGTCACGGTGCTGGGCCGTACCGGTCACAACTTCGGTGCTGGCATGACCGGCGGTTTCGCCTATGTACTGGACGAAGACAACGACTTCTTCGACCGGGTCAACCCGGAGCTGATCGAGCTGCACCGCATCAGCTCCGAGGCGACCGAATCCCATCGCAGCCATCTGCGCCACGTGATCCATGAATTCGTGGAAGAGACCGGCAGTGAATGGGGGCAGTATATTCTCGACAATTTCGATGCCATGAGCCGTAAGGTCTGGCTGGTGAAGCCCAAGGCGGCCAGTCTCGAAGACCTGCTCAAAAGCACGCGCGCGAATCCGGCATAACGGGGAACAACATGGCTGAACGTTTAAACAACCATTTCCAGTTTCTTGATGTCCCCCGGGTAGACCCGACGAAAAAGGACATCGAACAACGCAGGGACCGCTACGAGGAAATCTACTACCCGTATGAAACCCGGGAAGTGGAGCATCAGGCGCACCGTTGCCTGCATTGCGGCAACCCGTATTGCGAGTGGAAGTGCCCGGTGCATAACTACATCCCCAACTGGTTGAAGCTGATCAGCGAAGGCAATCTGATGGAAGCGGTGGAGCTGGCGCACCAGACCAACTCCCTGCCCGAGGTTTGTGGTCGTGTTTGCCCGCAAGACCGTCTCTGCGAAGGGGCCTGCACCCTTAACGACGGCTTCGGCGCGGTGACCATCGGTGCCACCGAGAAGTACATCGCCGATACGGCGTTGGCCATGGGCTGGCGTCCGGACATGTCCAAGGTGGTGTGGACCGATAAAAAGGTGGCGGTGATCGGTGCCGGCCCGGCGGGGATAGGTTGCGCCGACGTCTTGGTTCGCAGCGGCGTCAAGCCGGTGGTGTTCGACCGTTATCCTGAAATCGGCGGACTGCTGACCTTTGGCATTCCGGAGTTCAAGCTGGAAAAGCCGGTGATGGCCAAGCGCCGCGAAGTGTTCGAGGGCATGGGCATTGAGTTCCGCCTCAACACCGACATCGGCACCGACGTGACCATCGACGAATTGCTGGAAGAATTCGACGCGGTGTTCATGGGCATGGGTACCTACACCTACATGAAAGGCGGTTTCCCCGGCGAAGACCTGGAGGGCGTGCACGAAGCGCTGCCGTTCCTGGTCGCCAACGCCAATCGCAACCTGGGCTTTGAAAAAGACCCGGCGGATTTCATCGACGTGAGCAACAAGCGTGTGGTGGTCCTGGGCGGTGGTGATACCGCCATGGATTGTAACCGTACCTCCATTCGTCAGCGTGCCGACAGCGTGGTCTGCGCCTATCGCCGTGACGAAGAGAACATGCCCGGTTCCCGCCGCGAAGTGGCCAACGCCAAGGAAGAAGGCGTGCAGTTCCTGTTCAACCGTCAGCCGATTGAGGTGGTGGGTGAAAACGGCAAGGTGGTCGGCGTTAAAGTGGTGGAAACCAAGCTCGGCGAGCCCGACAACAATGGCCGCCGCCGTCCCGAGCCGATTCCCGACAGTGAGGAAGTGCTGCCCGCCGACGCGGTGATCGTGGCATTCGGTTTCCGTCCCAGTCCGTCCGACTGGTTCGATGCCAAGAATGTGATCACTGATGAAGGCGGCCGGGTCACCGCCGTGGAAGAACAAACCTTCCCGTTCCAGACCAGCAACGAGAAAATTTTCGCCGGCGGCGATATGGTGCGCGGCTCCGACCTGGTGGTAACCGCCATCTGGGAAGGGCGCGAAGCGGCTAAGGGTATTCTCGATTATTTGGATGTCTAGGAGACTCGACCGGGCCTGAACGTGAAGTCCGTTACGACCTGAAGGTCGTAACCCCTTCGGGGCCAAAATGGCATTGGCGGATTCACGTTCAGGCCCGTTCGAGGCTCCTGTGTTCGCTGCCAAGTTTAGAGAGGCTGATATGGTGCATGCGCCGCTGAAGAATGATCGTTTATTGAAAGCCCTGGCCCGCCAGCCGGTGGATCGCACGCCGATCTGGATGATGCGTCAGGCTGGTCGTTATCTGCCGGAATATCGGGCCACGCGGGAACAGGCCGGTTCATTCATGGATCTGTGCCGTAACGCCGACCTGGCCTGCGAAGTGACGCTGCAGCCGCTGGAACGTTATCCGCTGGATGCGGCGATCCTGTTTTCGGACATCCTCACCATTCCCGACGCCATGGGCTTGGGGCTGTATTTCGAACCCGGCGAGGGGCCTAAATTCCGCAAGACCGTACGCACCGAGCAAGAGATCGCCGCGTTGCCGGTCCCGGATGCGGAAGCGGATCTGGACTACGTGATGCGGGCGGTGGCCACCATTCGCCGCGAGTTGAATGGACGGGTGCCGCTGATCGGCTTCTCCGGCAGCCCCTGGACGCTGGCCACCTATATGGTCGAAGGCGGTCCCAGTAAGGATTTCCGGAATCTGAAAGGGATGGTCTACAACCGGCCCGAGCTGGCGCACGCCCTGCTGGATAAGCTGGCGCGGGCGGTGACCGATTATTTGAATGCGCAGATCCGCCATGGTGCCCAGGTGGTGCAGATTTTCGATACTTGGGGCGGTGCCTTGTCGGCGGAAGCTTACCAGGCGTTCTCATTGCATTACATGCAGCGCATCGTCGATGGGCTGCAGCCGGATGCCGAGGGCCGCAAAGTACCGGTGATTCTGTTCACCAAGAACGGCGGGCTGTGGCTGGAATCCATGGCCGATACCGGTTGCGACGCTCTGGGGTTGGACTGGACCATCAATATTGGCGAAGCTCGCCGACGAGTGGGCGACCGGGTGGCCCTGCAGGGCAACATGGACCCGGCGGTGCTGTACGCGTCGCCGGCGGCGATCCGCGCCGAGGTGGCGCGCATCTTCAACGACTTCGGTGATCATCCGGGGCACATTTTCAATCTCGGTCACGGCATCACGCCGGAAGTGGACCCGGAACACGCCAAGGCGTTCATCGAAGCGGTGGTGGAACTGGGCGCCTAACGGCCTGCTATCACACGGGCCAGCCGTGCAGCCGGGCCACCGCCTGCCGGCGGCGCTTGGCGGCGGCGTAGGCGCGCAGTGCCAGCACGCCATGCACCAGCAGCAGGGCGGTCGCCAGTAGCATCCATACCACTCGCAACAAGGCCGCCCAGGGCCGGTCGCCTCGTTCCGGGTCGACCACCAGGCTGGGGGTGCCGTCCTCGCTGTTGTTCCGATCGATCACCACTCCGCTGACATGGAAGGCGCGGACGCCGTCGTCGCCGAGTAGCGCCTGCAAAGCTTCCCAACGTTCCAGGGCGCTGGCGCTGGGTGGTATCGGGTCGTCCGGCGCGCCGCCAATCACTGTCACCAGCGCGCCGCCGCGCTGCTGATCGGCGATCGCTTCGGCGAGCCGGGCTACCTTGGTTTGTGTCCGTTGTTCCGCCACCGAGCGCATCCTGCGCCGCACCGAGGCCAGATGGCCTTCCAGTACCACGGCCTCCAGCTCCGTTTCTTCGTCCCACTCCGCCAGCCGCTGGCGGAGATCGTCCCAGCTCTCCAGCGTCCCCAAATCGGGGAAGTGCAGCGCCTCGAGGAGGGTGAGGCGCAGAGTGCGGCAGGAGCGGGGCTCTGGGGAGTCCTCACAGGCCTGGTCCACCAAGGCCACCAGCTCCGCGCTATTGGTCAGGACCAGCGGCGCGCGCTCGCCGGTGCTACCGCGTAGCAGGGCGAGCATGCGCAGGGCCCGGTCTTTCCGGGTCTTCAGCGTCTCTTTTGCGATCAGGGCACGGGTGGTGTCGTCCAGCTCAAAGTCCGGGCGCCGTGGGGCGTCGCCGCCCCAGCGCAACCGATCGCAGCGGATGTCGGCGTACCGCCAGTCGCCGCCCGTCGCTGTCACCTGGCAGCGGCCACGACCATCGAGGACCACTCGGCGACCGGTCGCCGGTGCTGCCGAGGAGGTCAGGGTCGCCGGGGTATTGACCTGGAGAACGCCGGCGCCGGCCAGCCAGTAGCCGGTTTGTGTCAGGTCCTTGCCGGGTTCTGGCACCATGCCTAGTAGTGCCGTCGTCAGAGCGAGAGCGGCCACCAAAGCCAAGGTCAGATGGCGGCCCCAGTACACCGGGGGGCAGCGGCGGTACTCTTCGTCCAGGGAAAGCCGACGGTCGTAGGTGACCACCGAGTAGTCGTCTACCCGCAAGTCCAGCTCCAAACGCTGACCGTCTTCAAGCGGTGCGTGGGGGCGCCAGTGTTCGGGTAGATGGAAGGTCAGCTTGCCGCCCAGGGTGGCCGCCACGGACACCGTGCCGCTCGCTTCGTCAATGCGCAGGGGAACCAGGTTGACCACCCCGGAAACCCGATTCACTTTGCCGGCCGGGCCGGGTTGTCGACGGCGCCAGAACAGCCACAATCCCCAGCCTCCGATAGCCAGCGCGAGTGCGCCCCACAGTGACAGCCAAAGCAGGGTTTCACGAAACACGGCGATGCCCAGGACCAGGAACGCCAGTGACCACAGCAGACCGGGCAGCAGGCCCAGGCCACGGCCCAGCCTGGCCTCTGTCTCCGTCGCTGTTTCCGGGCGCTGGTCATGAATCTCCACGCGCCGGCGCCCCGCCTCTGCCTCGCCGGTGGCCTCGTCCGCGCCGGCCTCCCCGACGAACACGTCTTCCAACTCGCCCCGGGCGCCCTGCCGCCATTGATCCCGGGCGCTGTCCCGGCGGCCTTCCCGGGCCGCTCCTTCCAGCAATTCGAAGCCGTTGAGGCGCACCACCACCGCCAGCTTGTCGGCGAACACCACCTCGGCTCGGTTGGCGTGGTCCAGAAACAACTCGGCATCGAAAGGCAGGATCACTTCCACGCCGCCGATGATATGGTGCCAGGTTTGGCTGCCGTTGGTCTCGATGCCATGGCGGCGGTATTCACCGTGCAGTGGGAATACTTCCTCGCTGGTGAGATGCACCCGTTTAGCGGGTTTATCGGGACGCACCAGGAATGGATCAAGGGCATCCTGTTCGTCGGAGGACAGCTTCCGCAACGGCTTCGTCTGATCGCGTAACGCGGACAATTCCTTGGCGCTGCCGCGTCGGCGGGCGGTATAGACGATGCCCGAGTAGAGCGCGGTGCCGATGACGATAACCAGAAGCAGCAGCTTCAGGACGACCAGGAAACCCATGAAAGCCCTCCGTGAGCGAAACCGTGCATGCTAACGCATCCCCGGTGGGGGCGCCGGTGGGAAGGGCTTAGTTGGTGAAATGGTTCACTGAAATGAAAAGCGCGGCCCGAAGGCCGCGCGTGATTTCCAGACTCTCATGTCGGAATCGCACCTCCGGGCTCCTTGCCTCCTCAAGGTACAATTTCAGGCTAGCTCTGGTGAACAAAGACTGTCAATAAGCCTTTGCGAAAGCGGCAACAATTTGCGGACGTTGCTTTGACCTTTTTTCAGCGGCGATTTAACTGCCGATTTTGCGCAGTTGATACACGTTGTGAGTCAGCGCCACCACTTCGCCTTTCTCGTCCTTGATCTCGGTGTCCCATTCGAAATCGCATTTGCCGTTGGCGTCCGCCTCGCTCTGGATGCGCTCGATTTCTTCGTCACTGATGCGCACTTCCACGGTCACGTCGGTGGTGGCGGGGCGGCGAAAGCGAATTTGCATGTCCTTGACGATGGGATAGAAGCGTCGGGTGTCGAATGATGACATGTAGACCACACCGCCTGGCAGTTCCGCCACGGTGTACAACGCGCCAGCGTACATGATGCCGACATGATTCAGATTGGGTGCCAGTGGCATCATCATCTTGCAGTAACCGCGGTCCACCTCCAGAGTTCTGGCGCCGCAGCGCTCCACGAACGGAAAGGTTTTGTCCGAGGCCGCCTTGATCTGTTCTTTTTGCTGTTCGCTTAATGCCATGGTGCTCTCCTGATTGCCGTGCCCCATGCTAGCAAACGTGTCGGGCATTCCGGCTGTCGCGAAACGACAACCGGGTGATGCTTCGGGTCATTGGCGGGGCAGGTCAGGAAAGGGGATGGATGTTCGCTTTCGGGAAGTTCATGCGGAAATCCGGCAAGTACAGTGCGCCGCGGGACACGCCGTGCTGCAATTGCGGAAAATCGTCGCCGTTGCCCCAGGCATCACTCAAGGTGGCGAAGCCCAGCCGGCCACGCACCGAAGGCGAAAAGGTGAAGCAGCGCTGGTCACGAATCTGTCCGAGGCGGCGCCAGCGATCGGGCAGCCAGGGCCCCAGTATCGGAAGCGCCGGGCCACGCGGTTTCAGGGTAAGGCGCGCGATTTCCCGTTCCTGGTAGTGCACCGTTACCCGCTCACCGTGCCGCCCCGGTGCCACCTGGAACGAGGCCACGCGCTTATCCAGCCCCCAGTTGCAGTTGCCGTTGACCGCGCTGTCGTCGCTGGACACATAGATGCGCCCGATCGACCAGCGGCGCTGGCCGTCTGGAAACCGGCAGGGCCCGGGCATGAACAGCAGTTCCCGGTACGGCCCCACTTCCGAGCGCTGGTAATCCACCAGCATCACCATTCCCAGCCCGCCGCTCGCGGGTCCCAGGGCAGCGGCGGTACCGCCTTGTTGTCGGCGCAGCGAGTCAGGCAGCGCCAGGGCGCACACATAGGCGCGACCTTTCAGGGACCAGGGAGCGGGCGCATCCATGGATGTCAGGCCCTTTTCTCGAACAAGGCGTCGGTTTTCGCCGCGCAGATAAAATCATTGCGGTGTAGGCCGCCGATCTTGTGGGTCCACCAGGTTACGGTGACTTTGCCGTACTCGGTGAGCAGGGCCGGATGGTGGCCTTCGTCCTCGGCGAGGTCGCCGACCTGGTTGGTGAAAGCGAGGGCCTGCGCGAAGTTCTTGAATTTGAACTGCCGTTGCAGCTTTTCCTCGCCGTCTTCCTCCACCTGTTTCCATTCCGGGATCTCACCGCGCAGCCCGCCGGCTTCCTCTTCGGTGATCCGGGGTGCGTCGGCCCGGCATGCTTCGCAGCTTTGCTGTTGCAGTGACATGGGTGCCTCCTTGATCTTTTCCAGGTTCGTCCCGGTTAGAATGAGGACAGGCCGCGGCGCCGACAACCCCCGTTGGGTGCGCCGTCGTCGTTATCCGTGTGCCAGCAGATCGCGGGCGATGGCGATCACCTGCATCTCGTCGGTGCCGGCGTAAATTTGCAGGATCTTGGCGTCGCGCATCAATTGTTCCACGCGGGATTCGCGCATATAGCCATAACCGCCATGCACCTGCACCGCCTCGGTGGCCACTTCCATGGCGGTCTGCGCCGCGTACAGTTTCATCGCCGACGCCTCCGCCAGGCTCATCTGCTTGCCCTCGGCGGTCATCTCGATGTAGCGGAACACCATGTTCTGCAGATTGGTGCGCGCCACTTCCATCTTTGCCAATTTTAACTGAATCAGTTGGTTGTCACCGATCGGGCGGCCGAACTGCGCCCGATCCCGGGCGTAACCGGTGGACAGCTCCAGCGCCCGCTCCACCATGCCCAGTGACATGGCGGCCACACCGGCGCGCTCCTGCATGAAGGTGGCTTTGGCGCCGGACCGGCCATAGGCGGTTTCGCTGCCGCCCAGCAAACGGTCGGCGCCTACTTTCAGATCACTGAAGAACAACTCGCCGGTGGGTGAGGAGCCGATGCCCATTTTCTTGAACGGTTTGGATTGATCCAGGCCATCCATGCCGCTGTCGAGAATAAAGGAGACGATCTTGCGGTCCTTCGGCTCCACGCCTTCCTCGTCCAGCTTGCAGATTACCACCAGGGTGTCCGCGTAAGGGCCATTGGTAATCCAGGTTTTGCTGCCGTTGAGGATATAGCCGCCATTACCGTCGCGGCGCGCCAGGGTTTTCATTTGGCCGAAGGCGTCGGAACCGGAATTGGGTTCCGAGATCGCCCAGGCGCCCACCTTCTCCAAGGTCAGCAGCGGCAGCGCCCAGCGTTCCTTCTGCTCGGTGGTGCCTTTGCTCATGATGGCGCCGCCGGTAAGGCCCATGGATACCCCCATGGCGGTGACCAGGCCCTGAGCGTGACGGCTCAACTCGATGATTGGAATCATGGTCATCGCCGCCTGTTCGCCGGCGCCTTCGGACGGGCCGTCCTTCTTTTTCTCGGGCGCCGCTTCGCCGGCTTCGGCGGCGGCTTTCTCGCGGGCGATTTGTTTTTCAAAGTTCTGCGTCGCCATCACATCCATGCCGAAGGTTTTGATCATCTTGCGGAGAATGTCGTAGGGCGGTACGCCGTTGTATTCAATGTCGTCCAGATTCGGCACCACTTCCTTGGCCACGAAGTCGCGTACCATTTTCTGGATCATCTGTTGTTGTTCATTCCACTCGATCATGACGGTTCCAAGCAATGAATTAAGGAGCCTCTGAAAAACTCCCTTGCATGCTCTGTCTTTCAGTCGAGTTCGTCATTCAGGACTCGCAGAGCATGCAAGGGAGTTTTTCAGAGGCTCCCCGGACGCTAACAGGCCGTCGCCGGGCCGTCATTGATCAAGGGGAGCGGTGGGGTTGATGGAAAAGGTCAGGGCCGGATCACATCGATGCGCGGTATCGGTTCGTAGGTCACGCCCATCAGCAGCGCGTCGGGACCGGCGCTGGACGCCGCCATATCGATGTCCTGGGGGCGCAGACGTGGGTGCTGGCCGTTGACGAACTTCTCCGCGGCAAAGGCGTTGCGGGTGCGATCCTGGGCCTGTTCCAGACTGATGCCGTCACCGCCCAGCAGGGCGCGCATGTACTCGGCACAGGCCACGTCCTCATCGCCGGTGGGGTGAGATGCCACCAGTACCACCGTTTCCGGATTTTTTTCGCGGATATAGTTCGCCGTGGCTTCGGCGTTGATCAGGGCGGCGACCAGCACTTCACGGCTGTCGCGGGCCCGCAAGGTGGCCGCCACGCCGTTGGTGGTTCGCATGATCAGATAGCGGTCGCGCACATCGGTGTGGCGGATCTCCCAGGGCGAATTGCCGTGGTCGAAGCCTTCGATGGGCAGCGCTTGTACTTCGCCGACCAGCAGGCCGTGCGGGTAGTCCTGGCGTAGCCGGAAGGCGTCCTCGGCGGTGGACACGGGATAAATATGACTGGCGCCGCCTAGAAACGCCTCGTGACTGGTGGTGAAAGCGCGTATTACGTCGATCACCACGGTGATGCCGTTGAGGTTGTGTGGCGGGTTGTGGCCTTGGGCGATGCTGATTTTCATGGGCGCGGCCGTTTGTGTGACGAAAGCGTGCATTATGACGGACGTTCGCCGCCGGGGGCCAGACGGGTGAATGCAGTCTCTGGGATCCCGCCGGCCGCCTTTGGCGGCCTTTCGCTAGCCGGGCTCGCTCCCACAATAGGTGCTTTGCAGGAGGCTAATGTTCGTGTTGAAGGGTTCTCGCCAGCGCCCAGACGCGTACTTCCTCGGCGCCGCTTTCCAGCAGGGCGCGGCTGGCGGCTCGCGCGGAGGTGCCAGTGGTCATCACGTCGTCGATTAACAGAATCCGCCGGTGGCGGGCGCCGGGGCGTGCCACGAAGGCGTGCCGCAAGTTGCGCACTCGCTCGGCACGGCCGAGGCCCTGTTGGTGTCCGGTGGGGTGGTGGCGAAGCAGTAACGGCGCCACGGGCCGGTGCCAGTGGTCCGCGAGCATCAGCGCCAGCCGTTCCGCCTGATCGAAGCCTCGCGTCAGACGGCGCCGCCAATGGGCGGGCAGCGGGCAGAGCACCTCCGCTTGCGGCCACGGCAGCGGTTGTTCGCGAAGTAAGGGTTGCAGGGCTCGCTCCACCGAGAGCCGGCCACGGTGTTTGTAGGCGTTGATCAGGCGGTCCAATGGGAATTGGTAGAGCCAGTCGCAGTAGGTGGCGTTAAACGGCGGCGGACGGCGCAGACAGCGCCCGCAGAGGGCGGCATCGACGGCACCGGGAAGGCCGCAGCGGCACAGCGGCGCGTCCAGCATGCCGCCGTGACGCAGCTCGCGGGTGCACGGTCGGCACAGGCCATGCTGGCTGCGCCGGCCGCACAGCAGGCAGGGCTCGAAAAGGTCGAAAAACATCCCGGTATCCTCGCGCCCGGTTTGCCGATAGTGCTGTCCACTGTGCTCTCAGACCGAAACCTTACCCAGTGGACATCCGCTTAAGATGGCGTAGGTAAAAGCTGAAACCCCGGTAAGCGCGAGGTTGTCGTTCACGCTTTTTTGACACAGTAATGAGAATCGTTATCATTGTTGGCCTTGCGGTGCAGCCAGGCCTTCCCCAGCGATCGCCATCACCTGTCCGGATCCGATGGTCCGGTCTTGGCAACAACAAATCGACTGGGGGTAACTATGCTTGTTTCACGACTTTGCCGGCTGTCCGCTTGCCTGATGTTGGTCGGCAGTCCGTATCTTCATGCGGACACCGATGATTCCGACCAGACCCATTTTTTGAGTCCGGTCAGTGTGGCCGGTGCTTCCGTGGATGATTATGACGCGGGCATGACCACGGAAGGGTCCGGTGACTATGCGACCGGCGCCACCAATACGGCCACCCGTATGGTGTTGTCCCCTCGCGAGACCCCGCAGTCCGTCACCGTGATAACACGCCAGCAAATGGAGGACTTCGGGCTCAACAGTGTCGCCGAGGTCATGCAGCGCACCCCCGGGGTGACGGTGAACGCACAGGATACCGAGCGGCTGACCTTCAGCGCCCGTGGATTCGACATCACCAATTTTTTATATGACGGCATGCCGTCCATGCGTAGCAGCACCCTGGGTAAGCAAAGTGCCCACGCGGACACGTTTATCTACGACCGGGTCGAAGTGCTGCGCGGCGCCAGCGGCTTGCTGCACGGCATCGGTAACCCGTCCGCCACCATCAACCTGGTACGCAAGAAGCCGACCCGGGAATTCGCCGGGCAGGCGGGCGTGGAAACGAACAGTTGGAACGGCTACCGGGGCGAGCTGGATGTGGGTGGCCCGGTCACGGGCGACGGCAAGGTGCGCGGCCGTTTTGTCACCGCCTACGAGCAGGGCGAGTCCTTCCTGGATCACTACGAGAACGAAAAGCAGGTGTTCTACGGCGTTCTGGAAGCGGATCTTTCCGAGGACACCATGATCACTCTGGGCGTGGATTCCATGGACTACGACCCGGAGGGTTCCACCTGGGGCGGCGTGCCGCTGTTCTACAGCGACGGCGGCATCGCTGATCTGGACCGGGATACCAACCCGGCCACGGACTGGAGCCGTTGGGCCCAGGACGCCCGCACCGCCTTCGTCAACCTGGAGCACCAGTTCAACAGCGGCTGGTACGGCAAACTCGCCTACACCTACCAGGAAAACAACTACGACGCTGAATTGGCGTCCGCCGGCGGCGGCACCCTGAACCGGGACGGCAGCGGGCTGACGTTCTGGTCGGGTCGCTACCAGGAAGACAAGAAGCAGCATACCTTCGACGCCTATGCCAATGGTCCGTTCGAACTGTTCGGCCGACACCATGAGCTGATCGTTGGCGCCAGCTATTCGCGCAGCAAGCTCGACTACATCGGCCAGCCCTCGGTGGACTTCGACAACACCCTGGACAATCTCTTTACCTGGGAGGGCGACCGGGCCAAGCCTCTGTGGGGCGATATCAATACCGATGAAAATGAGCGCGCCTCACAGACCGGCCTGTACACCACCGCCCGCTTTAAACCCACCGACGACCTGGCGGTGATTACCGGCGCCCGGGTGGTGGACTGGCGCGTCGACCGGGGCGGCTTTAACTGGAGCGGTGATTTCGCCGAGCGCTACCAGGAAAACGGCGAGGTGGTGCCCTTCGCCGGCGTGGTCTACGACCTCACCGACCGGCATTCCGTGTACGCCAGCTACACCAGTATTTTCCAGCCGCAAACCCAGCGGGATCTGAACAACAAAATCCTCGATCCGGAAGAAGGGAACAGCTACGAGGCGGGTCTGAAGAGCGAGTTCCGCGGCGGTCGCCTGAACACCGGTGTGGCGGTGTTCCGTGTCGACCAGGACAACCTGGCCGAGGCCACTGGCGAGCCGATTCCCGGCGCACCGCCCAATTCCCAGGCGTACCGGGCCGTGGACGGCGCGCAAACCAACGGCTTCGAGCTGACCGCCTCCGGCGAGATTTTACCGCGCTGGCAGATGCTGGCCGGCTATACCCATCGAGTCACCGAAGACCCGGACGGCGACGAGCTGAAAACCACCTCTCCCGAAGAGATGGTGCGCCTGTCCACCCGCTACCGTCTGAGCGGTCGGTTCGAGGGCCTGACAGTAGGGGCCGGGGTGGCCTGGCAAAACAAGACCTATGCCTTCGTCACCCGCCCGGGCCAGAGTGGCGATTACAAATTCGTCCAGGACAGCTACACCCTGGTGGACCTGATGGCCCGCTACCGCTTCAACCCGGCCCTGGCGGTGACCGCCAACGTGAGCAACCTCACCGACGAGAAGTACTACAACAACCTGGGTTTCTATAACGGCGGCTACTACGGCGATGCCCGTCAGTACAGCCTCAAGCTCAACTACAATTTCTAAGCGGCACTTTGTGGGAGCGGGCCCTGCCCGCGAAAGGGTGGCTTCCAGCCACCCGGCAAAGGTTGCCCCGCAGGATCCCAGAGACGCTGATGGTGCTACCGTTAGAAATCTCTCTGGAATCCTGCCGGCCGGCTTTGCCGGCCTTTCGCTTGCAAGGCAAGCTCCCACAAACCGAGCTTCGTAGAAAGGTTCGGCGCCAGCGATAACCCGCGACCCCGCTGGAGGGGACCTTCGCAAAGAGCAGAAATGATCAATAAATAACCATTGGTTAACCTTGTTACGTGTCGGAAGTTGACAGGGGCCGGGGCGCTGCTAGTCTGTCGCTGACTGTTCAGAGAGAAATTATCATGACTGTAGCCGCCGCCACGCCCCTGTCCGAAGCCGCCCCGAACGCCGTACGCCACGACTGGCATCGCGGTGAGATCGAGGCCCTGTTCACCCTGCCGTTCAACGATCTGGTGTTTCGCGCCGCCGCCGTGCATCGCCAGCATTTCGACGCCAACGCAGTGCAGGTGAGCACCTTGCTGTCGATCAAAACCGGGGCCTGCCCGGAAGACTGCAAGTACTGCTCCCAGTCCGGGCACTACAACACCGAACTGGAAAAGGAAAAGCTGCTTGAAGTGGAGCGGGTGCTGGAAGAGGCGCGCGCCGCTAAGGACAACGGGGCTTCCCGGTTCTGCATGGGCGCCGCCTGGCGCAGTCCGCGCGCCAAGGACATGCCCTATGTGCTGGATATGGTGCGTCAGGTGAAATCCCTGGGTCTGGAAACCTGCATGACCCTGGGCATGCTGGATGAAGGGCAGGCGCAAAGTCTGGCCGACGCCGGCCTGGACTACTACAACCACAATCTCGACACCTCGCCGGAATATTATGGCCAGGTGATCACCACGCGTACCTACAGTGATCGTCTCACCACTCTCGCCAATGTGCGCGACGCCGGCATGAAGGTATGTTGCGGCGGCATTGTCGGCATGGGCGAAAACCGTAACGACCGGGTCGGTCTGCTTCAGCAACTGGCTAATTTGCCGGAACACCCCGAGTCGGTGCCGATCAACATGCTGGTGAAAATCGAGGGCACGCCGCTGGCGGACGTGGACGATCTGGACCCGTTCGAGTTTGTGCGCACCGTCGCGGTGGCGCGGATTCTGATGCCCCAGTCCTATGTGCGGCTGGCCGCCGGACGCCAGGAAATGAACGATCAGGCCCAGGCCCTGTGCTTTATGGCCGGCGCAAACTCCATGTTCTACGGCGAGCGTCTGCTGACCACCGACAACCCGGAAGCCAGCCACGATCATCAGTTGTTCAAGCGTCTGGGCATTCACTCCTTGGACCCGCGCCACGAAGCCTCCGACGAGGCCCACGAGGAAGCGCTGCGTCAGCAGGTAGCGGAGAACGAAGCGGCGCAAAGCGGTCTGTACCACGACGCCCTGTCGTATAGCGGGCAGGCCAAGCGCGATGCCAAGCACGTTCTGGATAAGGACACCGGCCGCCCCGCCCACCGGAAGGCGAACGCCTGAATCAGGCGGAGTCCTTCCTTGGCTTTCGATCTTACCGCGCGCCTGGATCAGCGGCGCGCCCGGCAGCGTTTCCGCCAGCCGACGCTGATGGACGGTCCCTGCGGTCGTACCGCGGTGGTGGACGGTCGTGAGTATCTGAATTTCTGTTCCAATGACTACCTGGGCCTGGCCAACGACCCTCAGGTGGTGGCGGCGTTCCGGGCGGCCGCCAACCAATGGGGCGTGGGCAGCGGCGCGTCACACCTGGTATGCGGTCATCAACGTCCTCACCAGGAACTGGAAGAGGCGCTGGCCGAACATACCGGCCGCCCGCGCGCGCTGTTGTTCTCCACTGGTTATATGGCCAACCTGGGTGCCATCACCGCGCTGGTTGGCAAGGGCGATGCGATTTTCCAGGATCGTCTCAATCATGCTTCGCTGCTCGACGCCGGTCTGCTCAGCGGTGCCCGCTTCCGGCGTTACGCGCATAACGACGCAGGGGCCCTGGCCGCGCAATTGGCGCGCAGTGAGGCGAACCGCAAGCTGGTGGTCAGCGATGGCGTGTTCAGCATGGATGGTGATCAGGCGCCCCTGAGTGCCTGTCTGAACGCTTGTGAAGCCCACGATGCCTGGTTGATGGTGGACGACGCCCATGGTCTGGGCGTGCTCGACGGTGCCGGTCGCGGCACCCTGTTCGCTCAGGGGGTAAACCATAGGGTGCCGGTGTATATGGCCACTCTGGGTAAGGCCCTGGGCGCTTCCGGTGCTTTCGTGGCCGGCTCCGAGGAACTGATCGAGACCCTGATTCAATTTGCCCGAACTTATGTTTACACCACCGCCATGCCCGCCGCCGTGGCCGCCGCCGCCCGGGTCAGCCTGGCAAAAGCGAGCCGTGAGCCGGAGCGCCGTGAGCGTCTGTCGGCGTTGATCGAACGCTTCCGGCTGGGTGCCACCGGGTTGGGTTACACGCTGATGGCATCGAGCACCCCGATTCAGCCGATTCTGGTTGGTGACGACGGCGACGCGCTGGCGTTGAGCCGCGCCCTGTCGGAACGGGGCGTGCTGGTGTCCGCGATCCGCCCGCCGACGGTACCGGAAGGGCAAGCGCGCTTGCGAGTGACGTTGTCGGCGGTGCACCGGGAAGCGGATGTGGACGCGTTGCTGGAGGCGTTGGAACAGGCCGGACGCCGGACGCTGGACGCCGGATGCTAAAGACACCGGCTGCACGGGCTATCGTTAAAAGGTTGAGGTGATGCAAGAGTCAGACGGCGAAGCGAAACAAGAGAGCAGTGCCCCAAGCGAGCGTCCGGCGTCCAGCGTCCGGCATCTTGCCCCCTTTCATAACACCTACAAAGCCACCGGTGTCGCTGATCAGGACGCCGGGGATATCGTGCTGATCCACGGTTGGGGGCTGCACGCCATTGTTTTTGATGACATCGTCCCGGCCCTGCTGGAGCGCTTCCGGGTTACCGTGGTGGACCTGCCGGGCATGGGGCAGAGCCCGTTGCCCAATGGCCCTTACACCTTGGACTTCCTGGCCGATCAGGTGGCCGCGGTGATGCCGGAACGCGCCCATCTGTTGGGCTGGTCCCTGGGCGGGCTGGTGGCGCTGCGGCTGGCGCTGGATCACCCGAGCCGGGTGCAATCGGTGGTCACGGTGGCCACCACGCCGCGCTTCACCGCCGCCGACGACTGGCCGGCGGCGATGAAGCCGGACATCTTCAACGCCTTCGAGCAGATGTGCCGCGAGGATTATGAAGGCACGCTGGTGCGCTTTCTGGCGCTCAACTGCAAGGGCGCCGAAAGCATGCGTCAGGATGTGGCGCGGCTGAAAGAGATTCTTTATTTTTGCGGTTTGCCCGCCCACCGGGCGCTGCGCGAAGGGCTCACTATTTTGCGCGACACCGATTTGCGCTCCGATCTGTCCCGACTCGCCATGCCGTTGCGGATGATCTTTGGCGAACGCGACAACATCGTGCCGGCGGCGGCGTTGCCCGCTATCGAGCCCTTACTCAATGGGCAAGGCGACACGGCGCTGATCGAGCAGGTTGCCCATGTGCCGTTTCTGTCCGCCCCCGAGACTTTCACCCAGGCTGTTTATGACTTCTATCGCCGACACCAGCTCATTGATGGATAAGGCGGCGGTGGGCGACCGTTTCGGTCGCGCCGCCGGCAGCTACGATCAGCACGCGGGGCTGCAACTGGCCTGCGCGCGCAGCCTGCTGGATATGGCACCGGTGGAGCTGGCCGATCCGCGCGCCTTGGAGTTGGGTTGCGCCACGGCTCCTCTGGCCCGGGCCCAGCAGGCCCGCTGGCCGGACAGCCGCTGGCTGGCGGTGGATTTGTCGCCGGCGATGTTGACGCAGGCCCGGGAGCGGGGTCGCACCGGTGAGTGTTTTCAGCCCCTGTGCGCGGACGCCGAACATTTGCCCCTGGCCGGCGCCAGCCGTGGCCTGGTGTTTTCAAGTTTCGCCTTGCAGTGGTGTGTGCCGGGGAGAGTGGCGGAGGAAATCGCTCGTGTTCTGGTGCCCGGCGGCCGCCTGTTGCTGGCCGTGCCGCTGGCCGGTTCATTGCGGGAAATGCGTGAAAGTTGGGCCGCCGCCGGGACCCGGCGGCGCCCGCGCCTCAATCGTTTGCCGGCGGAAGCGGATTGGCGGGCAGCCTTTCTTGATGCCGGTCTGGCTCCCCTGCAATGGCGGAGTCTGCGTTTCACCGAGCACTATCCGGATGTGAAAACTCTGGTGCGCGCCTTCAAGGCCACCGGCGTGGACCACATTCAGGGCGGCGCTGTGGGCCTTACCGGCAAAGGCGCCTGGCGGGCGATGGTGGCGGCCTACGAAGCGCGCCGCGAGGCCGCCGGTTTACCGCTGAGTTGGGATGTGTTGTTCCTCGAGGCCGCGAAGAGGTCTGGGGGCTGACGTCCGACGCTGGACCCACCAACCACGAGGATTCCCATGACATTGACTTCTCAAACCACTCCGCCGCCACTCCCCGTGCTCCGCGGCGTGTTCTTCATTACCGGTACCGATACTGAAGTGGGTAAAACCTGGGTGAGCTGCCGGCTGTTGGAACGTGCCCGGGAGGCAGGGTTGAGTTGCTACGGGTTGAAGCCGATTGCCGCCGGTTGCGAGGACAGCGGCGAAGGTCCGCGTAACGAGGACGCTCTCAATCTGATTGAGGCGTCGTCGCTCAAGTTGCCCTATGAGGTGGTCAATCCGGTCGCATTGAAGGCCGCTATCGCGCCGCATATCGCCGCTCGGCAGGAAGGTCGGAGTGTCACCCGGGCGCAATTATCCGGTTATGTGCGCGGGGCGCTCAGCAGCCATCCGGCGGATCTGGTGTTGGTGGAGGGCGCCGGCGGCTGGCGGGTGCCACTCAATGATCGGGAAATGTTGTCGGCGCTGGCGGTGGAGCTAAAGTTGCCGGTGATTCAGGTGGTGGGTATGAAACTGGGCTGCATCAGCCACGCTTTGCTCACCGCTGAAGCGATTCAGGCGGACGGTCTCCGCTACACGGGGACCGTGGCGAACTGTTTCGGGGACATGGATGTGCGCGAAGAGAACTTGCTGACTCTGAAGCAGCACCTGCCTGGCGCTTTCACGGTGGTCTAGCAGGCTGGCGCCAGCAGGGGAACCGCCGCGGCGCTTGACGATATCGCCGCGCCACGGATCCAGTTTTGGCGTGTTTGCGTGCAGTTTAAACGTTTGGGTTCAGCGTGTAGGTGCCGGTGACGCTGGCCTGGTCGAGAATATGCCCTTGTATCGCTTCCACCGCTTGGGGGCCGCGTATCTCGCCGTCCAGACCCAGTGAGGTGACGTCGAGCGCGTAGACGGTGAAAGTGTAGTGGTGCAGGCGCTCGTCGTTCCAGGGCGGGCAAGGGCCGTCATAACCACCGTAAACACCTTTCATGTCCGGGTCGCCGGCAAGGAAATCGGTGTAGTCGTTGGCGCCGCGAACCCCTTTGGCGGTAGGACCGGTTTCCTTGCCGCGCGGTACCACCCCGTCGGCGTCCTCGCCCTCGTCGATCTGGCGCACTTCGGCGGGGATGTCCACGAGTACCCAGTGATAGAAATCCGCCCGTGGCAGGTCGGCGGGGACGGTCTTGCCGTCCTGGTTGACGTCGGAAGCGTCGGTGGGCGCATCCGCATCCACCACCAGCAAGGCGAAGCTTCGAGTGCCTTCGGGCGCGCCGTCCCAGATCACCTTGGGATTGCGGTTGTCACTCAGGCTCATATGCTCTTTGGGGTCGGGTACCGCGAACGCGAACGGGCCGGGAACCGGTTGGCCTTCGTTCACACCTTCCACAGTAATGCGCATGCTCTCCTCCTGATTGGTTAAAAAAGGGCGCCGCTAAAAGGTTGGCGCCGTGCCCCAGCATTGCGTCCCCGGCGTTGGGAATTCAAGCCCCGCGGACGCTTCATATTCATCGGATTGTCCGGCCCAGGTCATCACCTTGTCATTTTTCGCTGGGTGTTTACATGGTCTTACAGAGCGCAACAGTTTAGTACTGTCGTACAACTGCCTGAGTGCAACTTCCTGCTTACCCTTTCTGTGCATTCTTTATTTGGGCCTGTTCACACTACTTGCATCACGCCTGCTGGGTGCCATTTTGGCTTCGAGCTAGGCGGAGGGAGCGCCTTTTGGTCATTCCAAATAAGCGACCGACAACGACGCTTAGTGTGAACAGGCCCTAGGGAGTCAGGTATGGATCGCAAGCGTCGTCGTTTGGTACAGGCCATGGCGGTGGGCAGTGCCGCTACCTGGGTGGCCGGTTGTGGGGGAGGCAGCAGCTCGTCAAGCGCCGCGTCGCCCACCGGAACGCCCAATACGCCGGACACGCCGGAGACGTCCAATCCTGACGAGCCGCGGCTGCCCCGGGTGACCTTCCTGCATGGGGTAGCTTCCGGCGATCCGCTGGCGGACCGGGTCATACTCTGGACCCGGGTGACGCCCGCAGAGGCAACCACCCAGGTTATTCCGGTGGTCGTGACCGTGGCGCGGGATCTGGCCTTCATGGACCCGGTGGCGCGTTTCGAGACCGATGCCGACCCGGAACGGGATTTCTGCGTCAAACTGGACGCCGGTGGGTTGGAAGCGAACCGGTGGTACTACTACCGGTTCAGTGTCGGCGATCAAGTGTCGCCCACCGGCCGCACTCGTACTCTGCCCGAGGCCGGTCGCTTCGTGGATCGTGCCCGCTTCGCGGTGGTGTCCTGCGCCAACGTCTCTCACGGCTACTTCTCCGTATACAAGACCCTGGCGGAGCACGGCGATCTGGATTTCGTGCTGCACCTGGGCGATTACCTCTATGAGTACGGCATTGGAGAGTACGGCGATGTGCCTGATCGTGATCCGGTGCCGCCGCATGAGATGGTGACATTGGCGGATTACCGCCTGCGCCACGCCCAGTACAAGGGCGACGTGGATCTCCAGGCGGTGCATCAGCAGTACCCGATGATTGTGATCTGGGACGACCATGAGAGCGCCAACGACAGTTACCGGGACGGTGCTGAAAATCACCAGCCACTGACCGAGGGCGACTGGCAGGAACGCAAGAAGACCGCGCAACGGGTGTATTTCGAATGGATGCCGATTCGCGAACAGAACGAGGGTGATTACGACATCATCTATCGGCGTTTCCACTTCGGTGATTTGATCGACCTCAATATGCTCGACACTCGGTTGGAGGGCCGCGACGAACCGCTGTCCCTGCCGGTGGACCCGGAACGTAACGATCCGGACCGGCGTTTGATCAGCGATACGCAGATAGAATGGTTGCTCGACGGTTTGAGTGCTTCCCAGGCCCGCTGGCGCTTCATCGGTCAGCAGGTGATGTTCGCCCAGCTGAACATCGCCGAAATACCCAGTCTCAACGAGCATGCGCCGCAACTGCGCGGCAATCTGTCGGCGATCAATATGGATCAATGGGACGGTTACGCCGCGGACCGGTTGAAGATTCTCAACCACCTGGACGATAACAACATCGACAACGTGGTGATTCTTACCGGCGACATCCACACCTCCTGGGCCAGCGAAATTTATCGTAATCCGGGCACCTTGCTGGGGGATCTGTTCGATGCACCGTTGGCCAGCGAATTTGTTACTCCGGCGGTCACCAGTCCGGGGTTCCCGGAAGGCGCCGCGGAATTGGCCGGCGTGGCGATACCGGTGGTGAACCCGCATATCCGTTACGTGGAAGCGAAATCCCGTGGCTTCATTCTTATCGATGTGAACCGCCAGCGCGCCCAGGCGGAGTTTTATTACGCCCGCGATATCGAATCCTTCGATCAGCGTGGGCAAATCGACGAAAGCAAAACCAAATTGGTGGCGGTGTACAGCGGTGATAGCCGCCTGCGCGAAGAAGGGTTGCGGCCGTCACGGCCACGCAACTTACGCACGGCGTTGTTTCACCCGCCAGCGCCGATGATCTCCGGGGAGGAAATGGCATGAACTGGCATATACAAAGGCTGATGCTGGCCGTGGCACTGGGACTGACGCTGGTCGCTTGCGGTGGTGGCGGTGGCAGTGACGGTGGCGGTGCATCGGACCCGCAGCCCAACGACCCCGAGCAACCGGAACCGCCGGTGGAGCCGGAGCCGGAACCCGTGGTGTTGGAGCGCGTGCGTTTTATCACCATCGGCGATTCCGGCAGCGGGTCGGACGGTGCTTACGCCGTGGGACAGGCGATGGCGGATGTGTGCGACGCCAAGCGCGGTGCTGAAAACGCACCGGAGTTGCCCGGCTGCGATTTCGTTATCGGCCTGGGCGACAATATTTATGAGTCCGGCGTCACCAGCGTCGACGATCCGCAGTTTGAAGAGAAATTCGAATTGCCGTTCGAGCCGGTGGACCTGCCGTTTTATCTGGTGCTGGGCAACCACGACAACACCGGTTACGTGGGCGGCGACGGCGCCGGCAATGCGCGCGGCGAATTTCAGGTGGACTACACCTACTTCGACGGCCGGCTGTCGGACCGCTGGATCATGCCCGATCGCTACTTTCAGCAGGATGCCGGTGAAACCGCCGACGGCGTACCCTTGATCTCGCTGTTCGCGCTGGATTCCAACCCCATCGCTGGCGGCTTCGCCGACGCCGATCTTGATTACGCCTATCACACCTACGGTATTAATCAGCTTAACTGGACGGTGAGTGCCATCGGCGGCTCCCAGGCCGAGTTCAAAATCGGTCTGGCGCATCACCCTTACTTATCCAACGGCAGCCACGGCAACGCCGGTAACTATGACGGCGTGCCCAGTGAGATTTTGCCGGTGCTGGCGGGGGATCGCTGGCGCGCTTTCATGGAAGAGGCGGTGTGCGATAAGGCGGATTTCTTCTTCGCCGGTCACGACCACGACCTGCAGGTGATTGATGCGGTACCCGAATGCGGGCGCACCGAATTCTTGGTCAGCGGCGCCGCCAGCAAGACGCGCAGCATCGACGACCCGGAACGTAATCAGGCGCCCTTTCAGATGGGCGATGTTTACGGATTTTTCTGGATGGAAGCGGTGGAGGCGGATAGCGCAGCCGGCACGCCGGCCCGGTTGTGCCTGGAAGCCTATGTGGTGGAGCCGGAGGGCGACGGCCTGGGGGTGATCCAGGCCGGTGAAGCCGCGCCGGCCTATCAGCGTTGCTATGACAAGCAGCCGGAGGTCGGCATTGCCGCTAGTAACGATTTCTCCAGCGATATTTTCACCGGCGGTGACGCCTTCCCGCTGCCGCTGCCCGATGGCTTTGACGCGGATTTCAGTGGTCCTCTGCAGGCGTTCCGTGACCAGCTTGTTTCCGGTTTCAATCAGGCCATGGCCGGGTTGCCGGAAGGGCCGCAGCAGGAAGTCGCGGCTCAGCTACTGGCTGGCCTGGACACGCTCTTCAGTGCTCTGGACGGCGCCGCGGCGGCGATCTCCGGCGGCGATGAAGCGGACATGAGTCAGGCTTTCCAGGGCGTGCTGGCGGCGTCCCAACAGCTTGAGGCGATTGACACCAGTACGCTGCCGGCGCCGTTCGACCAGCTCGGTGGCGCGTTCGAGGCCCTCAGCCAAGGCTTGGGTAACGGCGCCGATTTTGAAGGGGAATCGTCGGGCACGTTGGAAGACGTGGCGTTCCTGGCCGGACCGCTGGTGCAATTGGCGCGCAACCTGGACAACATTATTGACGGCGTGGACGAACAGACCCCGGATGTCCCGGTGCTGTCCGGCCTTACCAAGATACTTTCCAGCGTATCGCTGGGGCTGGCCAACACCCTGGAGCAGTTGGTGCTGCTCGACACCAGTGCCACCGGTGAGCAGTTGGTGGGAACCATCCAGGTGGTGCTGGAGCAGGTCGTCAACGACGTGCTGTGGCTGGAAAGCGTCGATCAGGCCACGTTGCCCGGCAATGCCATATCCTCGGTGTTGGCGACTCTGACTCGGGAAATCACCGCTCAACTGGATCAGGCTTTGAGCCCGCTGGGAGGGCTGCTGGATCTGCTCTCGCCGGTGACCAATCTGCTCGCCGGGCTGCTCGGCTTTTTGTAACCGCTCTTTGTGGGAGCGGGCTGGGGCCGCTCCCACAAAGAGTTTTTAAAGAATGCCGGAATCCAGGCCGGCCGCCATGTACATGCCCAGCTCTTCCACCTGGTCCAGGAAGCTGTCCTGCCATTCCCCTTTGCACACCAGCGGGTCCTGAACCCAGTTCCAGCGCAACCCGGTAACAATCGATTCCACCGCTCGCCGGGTGCCGGTGCCGTCGAGGCCGGCGCGGATATACAGCGCGCAGGGCAGTCCTTGTTTGTCGTCGATCACCGCGTAGTAGGTGCGGTCGAAGAAGTCCTTCAGCGCGCCGCTCATGTAGCCCAGATTTTCGGTGGTACCGAGCAGAATGCCGTCACAGACGAGCACATCGTCCGGCCCCGCCTCCAGCGGCGGCTTCCAGGTCACCGATACCTCTTCGATATCCGGGTGGCCGGCCCCTTTCAGGGCAGCGTCCACCAGCCGGCGAGTGTTCGGCGAAGGGGCATGGGCGACGATCAGTAGCTTCTTCATATCCGACAGGGTAACAGATGATTGGGAGCGGCCGGCCCGGGGGTTATTCGATGTAGTCCAGGGGCAGGGCGGCGGTGTCGATCACCCGGCGCATCACGAAGCTGGAGTGGACGCCGCTGACGCCCTCGATGCGGGTGATTTTGTTGAGCAGGAACTGCTGGTAGTGGTCGATATCCGGGACCACCACCTTGAGCAGGTAATCCGCTTCCTGGCCGGTGACCAGGTAGCATTGCTGCACTTCCGGGTACTCGCCCACGGTGGCTTCGAAGTTGGCGAAGCGCTCCGGGGTGTGGCGGTCCATGCTGATTTGAATCATCACGGTGAGGTCGAGCCCCAGCTTGCGTGGGTCGAGCACGGTTTCCCGGCGCAGGATCACGCCGGCCTGTTCCAGCTTCTGCACGCGCCGTGAGCACGGTGACGGGGACAGGCCCACCTGTTCCGCCAGTTGCTGATTGGTGAGGCCGCCGTCCTGTTGCAGGGCGCGCAGGATGCGCACGTCTGTGCGGTCGAGATTTGCCGGTTTGTCCTTTGCCACGCAATAAAATCCTGTTTTTGTATATTTAATGGATATTTATAGCTTAATTTTATCTTTCTTACGCTAATAAGCAAGCACATTGCCGGGCTGGGCGCCTACACTGTGTCCTGTCGCTGCGGGAAGATCATAAGTTGGACCGCGGCCGGTCACGGCCCTCCGCCTTACCGGGCGGGGGGCAAGGCCGAACCCAACGCCCCGGTTTGACCAACCGGACGGCCATTCACCCGGTGATCCCGGGCCCGGCCCAGGCATATCGAATTCAAGGAGTCCGTCATGAGTTTTGATCATCGCAAGTACGCCCCCGTTGCCGTCATCGATAAGCCGGACCGCCGTTGGCCGGCCCGCCGCATCGAGAAAGCGCCGCTATGGGCGGCGGTGGACCTGCGTGATGGTAATCAGGCGCTGATCAAGCCGATGACGGTGGCTCAGAAAAAACGGTTCTTCCAATTGTTGGTGGAGCTGGGCTACAAGGAAATCGAAGTGGGTTTCCCGTCCGCCAGTCAGATTGACTATGATTTCTGCCGGGCGTTGATCGAGGACGATATGGTGCCCGACGATGTCAGTATCCAGGTGCTTACCCAGGCCCGCCAGGAGTTGATTGAGCGTACCTTCGAGTCCCTCCAGGGCGCCAAGAAAGCCATTGTTCATATCTACAACGCGACCTCGCCGACATTCCGCGAGCAGGTGTTCAGTGTGGACAAAGAGGGATGCAAGAAGATCGCGAGCCAAGCTGCTCAGTGGGTGCGTGATTGCGCCGCCGCGCAACCGGACACCGATTGGAGCTTCCAGTATTCGCCGGAAACGTTCAGTGCCACCGAAACCGACTTCGCCATCGAAGTGATCGACGCGGTGAACGACGTCTGGCGGCCCGATCAGGGGCAGCGCGTGATCATCAACCTGCCGGCCACCGTGGAAGTGAGCACGCCGAATGTGTTCGCCGACCAGGTGGAAACGGTCAACGACTGTATTCGTTATCGCGAGCATGTGCTGATCAGTGTGCATACCCATGACGACCGGGGCTGCGGCGTGGCCGCCGCGGAGCTGGCGGTGATGGCCGGTGCTGATCGCGTGGAAGGTACTTTGCTGGGCAACGGCGAGCGCACCGGCAACATGGATCTGGTCACCGCGGGTATGAATCTGTACGCCCAGGGCATTGATCCGGAGATCGATTTCTCACGAATGAAGGAAATTCGCGCTTTGGTGGAGGAGATCACCGAGATCGACACCCATCCGCGTCATCCTTATGCCGGCGATCTGGTGTTTACCGCCTTTTCCGGCAGCCACCAGGACGCGATCCGCAAATCGCTTGCGCTCTATAAGCCCGGTGATATCTGGCGGGTGGCGTATTTGCCGATTGATCCCCACGATCTGGGCCGTCGCTATGAGGAAGTGGTGCGGATCAACTCGCAATCCGGCAAGGGCGGCGTCGCCCATGTTCTGGAGCGGGACTTCGGTTTGGGGTTGCCGCGCTGGTTGCAGCAGGAACTGGCGCTGGTGGTTCAGCGGGACGCCGAAGACGATGGCGGCGAGATTACTGGCGAGCGTATTCATCGACGGTTCAATGGGGACTATTTGAACGTGCCGATGGGCTGGATGTTGCGGTCCTACGATCTGCATCGCACCGACGAAGGCGTCAAGGCGAGCATCAGCGTGGGTGAAAAGGGCGCTACCGTGGATCTGAACGGCCAGGGAGAGGGTGCCGTGGGCGCCCTGGTGGACGCGCTTAACCGCCGTCATGGTTGGCAGGTCCGGGTGGAAGCCTTTGATGAGTCGTCCCTGGGCGATGACACCGAAGCCAATGCCATGGCCTGTGTGCGGGTGCGCGTGGGCGAACGGGTGCAAAGCGCGGTGGCGTTGGCCGCGGATACCACGGCGGCGGCGCTGCAGGCTATTCTGTGCGCCGCGGGGCGGGTGGCCGAGGCCTCCGACGCCGAGTCGCCGGAGAAAGCCCGGGCCTGATCAGATCCCGAGAAACGTCTCCAGTACCCGGCCCAGGCGCCGTTGCGCGGCGCTGAACCGGGCCGGGTCGGCGAGGATTTCCATTTCATTTTGAATCCAGGGCCCGCTCTTGAGGTCGTCCGCGCACTCGCGACACAGTGCGCGGGCATGGTCGATTCCCAACTCCAGATGAAACTGCATGGCCAGCACCTGTTCGCCGTAGCGGAAGGCTTGGTTTTCGCAGCCCCAACTGCGTGCCAGATGTACCGCGCCTTCGGGGATGGCGAAGGTGTCGCCGTGCCAGTGGAGCACCGGGCCACCATCTTCGAACAACGCACCGATCGGATCACGCTGGCCGGCTTCCGTGCTTTGCACCGGAAACCAACCGATTTCCGCTTGCTCGTTGCGTGTCACCGGGGCGCCCAGCACCCGGGCAATCAACTGCGCGCCCAGGCAGATGCCGAGTACCTTCTTATCCTGTTCCAGGCAGCGTTCGATAAACCGTTTCTCTTGTGTCATCCACGGGTAGCGGGCTTCATCGTCCGCGCCCATGGGGCCGCCCATCACGATCAGCGTGTCCAGTTGCTCTGGTTGTGGCAGCGATTCGCCTTGATAGAAGCGAGTGGCGGATATTTCGCTGCCCCGCTGGCGCAGCCAGGGTTCCATGGTGCCGAGTTTCTCGAACGGAACGTGGGACAGGTAATGAACGCGCATCAGAACAGGTACTCCGCTTGCAGGACGGCGAGCCTTCGGTCTTCTTCGCCGTAGAGTGTCAGGCGCTGCCCCTGGATTTCGAACCGGCGGGTCTGGTCCAGGGCGTCGCCGAACGCTGGTGCCTGATTGGGGCCGCTGCAGGCGCGTTTCGTGGAGGCCAGTTGTTTGAGCGTCAGACGGTCGCCGTCGTTTTCATAGCCGCCGCTGAGGCTGTTGCAGCCGTTGCTGCCTTTGACTTGTTGGCCATCGCTGTGAAATACCAGATGCGCCTGGGTGTTCTGCCTTTGCGGGGGAGGCGTTTGTTCGCCACCTACCTGGAGCAGTTTCCAGTAGGTGTCGGCAAAGGGCGCGTCGGCGGTGGCGGTGTGCAGCGCTAGCGACAGGGTGCCGGTATCGCCGCCCAGCACTTTGTGTGGCGCCGTGGTGGTGAATTGTACGGCGCCGTCGAGAATCACCCGGGCATCGACGGTATAGCGGTGCGCCGGGTCGATGTTCTCGCGGTTGAAGTACAGTCGAAACGCCATTTCCCCGTTCTGTGCCACCAGACGAGTGAGCCGCTGAATCACCGGTTTGGTGTCCGGCGCGGTTTGATCGCGCAGGGCCAGCACCAGCACGCTGGTGTCAGGGGCCACGGCGTCGTCGGGCAGCACGACCCGGCCTTCCAGCGTGCCGATGTCGGAAGCATCTCGGCGGTAGTCGCCGGCCAGGGGGCTATCGCCGGCCAGCGTCAGTGAGGGGTTCTCCAGGGTGGCGGTGAGCGGGGCCTGGTTCAGCTTTTCGCTGTCCTGGGTGTCCAGGTAGTGGAGGGTCACGGTGTCCTCGTCCTGCTTTTCCCAGCGCACCCCGCGATGGCTCTGATCGCCGACCAGATAGAGTTGGCCATCGTTCTCCAGTACCAGGGCGTTAAGCGTGCTTTCACCCTGGGGGCGCCAGATGCCAGCGATACCTTCACGGGCCTCGGTGGCGGCCTGCGGTGACGGTGTGGACGCGGATTCGGGCGCCGGGGAGGTGCCATCGCTGGAGTGGTCCGGGTCGTCACAGGCGGTGAGGGCAAACAAAAGAGGAAGGACGAGCCAAAGAGGTCTCATACAGCGATCTCCGGAATTCAATATGGGGTTCTGTGTATCACGATCAGAGTGCCGCGGCGGCGGATTAGTTCTTGGCGCGGCTCAGGGTGGTGGAATCCTGACCAATGGCAACTGTTTCTGTATCCACAGTGTGCGTTGTTCTACATATTCGGTGGTGCCGCGCACATCGTAATAACTGGGACGTGGCAGCAGCACGGCCATCTGCGCCGCTTGAGCCGGGCTCAGGGCCCCGGCGTCGACGCCGAAATAATGCTGGGCGGCCACCTGCGCGCCGAATAGCCGGTTCCCCCATTGAGCGGTGTTCAAATACAACTCCAGGATGCGTTTCTTGGAAAGCACCGCTTCCAGCATAAGCGCGATGACGGCTTCCTGGATTTTGCGCGGGTAGGATTTTTCGCTGCTCAGGAACAGGTTCTTCGCCAGTTGCTGGGTGACGGTGGAACCGCCCGCCACCGGCCGGCCGGCCTCTTCATTGCGTTCCATGGCATGGCGGATGCCGCGCCAGTCAAAGCCGATGTGCTCCATAAAGCGGGCATCCTCGGAGATCAGTACGGCTCGTTTCAGGTCGTCGGCGATCAGCTCATAGTCCCGCCAAGCGTAACGCACCGCACCGTGCTCGCGGGCCCGCTCCATGAAGGCGGTGTCTTCAGGGTTGTGGTCCCGCAGGTCCAGTATCGGGATCAGATAACGCAATTGGGACACCAGCCCGGCGATCAGCAGTAACGCCAGCGCGGTGAGGAAAAATCGTTTCATACGGGAATCGGCATCCTGCTTCGCAAGACGTTTATCTTCGCGAAAACGGCCGGACTTGTCAGGTACTCAGTGCCGCGCCGGGATTATTTTTCGTCGTCGCACCCTTGCGGGCCGCTTTCGGCGGCGTCGGCGCCCAGAGCGGTGATGGCTTCCCGGTTGTTGACGAACAGGTTGTGCTCGCCCAGTTGCGTCAGCAAACCGGTATGGATAAGCACATCGCGAACCTGCTTCTTGACGCCGGAGAGGGTCAGGCGCACGCCGCGTTCCCGCAGGTCGCGGTGTAGTCGCGAAAGCGTGTCCGCCCCGGTGGCGTCCATGGCGTTCATCGCCGAGGCGCAGATCAGCACGACTTCAAGGTGTGGTTCAGCACGCAGCCGTTCCCGGATGAAGCGATCCAACAGCGGGGCGGTGATGTAGGTCAAGGAAGCGTCCATGCGCAGAGCCAGTGCCCCTGGCGCTATTGGTGGCAGGCCGTGCAGGGCACGGTCACGCAGGGTGCCGGCGGAATGCAGGCCCAGTTCGATCAGCCGTGGGTGTGAGCGCCGGTAGAGGAAGAACGCCATCGCCAGCAGGAACCCGGTGAGCACGCCCCAGTGTAGATAGGGCACCGACACCAGGGTGACCAGGAAGGTGGCCACGCCCACCACGCCATCGTCCAGGGAGGCCCGCCACAGGCGCACAAAGGCCATCGGATCAAGCAGGCCGAACACCGGCAGAATAATGATCGCCGCCAGAATCGCCCGCGGTAGATGCTGCAAGTAACCGGTGAAAAACAGCAGGCAGAGCAGGGTGCAGATGGCGGCGAACAGTGCCGACCAGCCGCTGGTCGCCCCCACATAACGATTCAGGGCGGTGCGCGAGAAGGAGCCGCTGACCGGGAAGGCGCCGCTTAGTCCGCTGGCTACCTTGGCAAGGCCTTGCCCCACCAGTTCCTGGTTCTGGTCCCACAGCCGCCCGTCCGGCGAGGGCAGGGAGCGTGCGCTCGACATCGCCTCGGTAAAACTGATCAGTGCAATGATCACCGCCGCCGGCAGCAGCGCCCGGTGCTGCTCCATGGTGAGGGGCTCGGGCCACTGAAGATTCGGCAGGCCGGAGGGTACCGCCCCTACCACGTCGCCGCCGAACGCCTGGAAGCCCAGCCAGGCACTTACCGCGATACCCAATACGCAAACCAATAGAACGCCGGGGAAACGGGGCGCGCAACGTTTTTGCAGCCACAGCAGAATCAGTGCGCCGGGGCCGAATACCAGAGTCCACAGCCAGGCGGAATCCGGATGCATGCCGTGCTCGCCGAGCTGTTTCAGCGCCGGTACCAGGCCTTCTCCGGAGAGGCCCAGCAGGGCGGGCAACTGCGATACCAGAATGATCAGGGCCGCGGCGTTCAAGAAGCCGGTGATCACTGCGTTGGAGACGAAGTTGGCGATTACTCCCAAGCGCAGCGCGCCGAGAAGGAATTGAATCAGGCCGGCGTACAGCGCCAGCCAAATCGCCAGCGTCACCCATTGGCTGCTTTCCGGTTCCGCCAGCGGGGTGAGGGCGGCATAGGTGAGCAGGCTTGTGAGTGCCACCGGGCCTACCGCCAGCAGGGACGATGAGCCCCACAAAATGCCGATCACACCCGGCAGCAGGGCGGCGTATAAACCGGTGATGGGGGGCATGCCGGCGAGTGTGGCGTAAGCGATGGCTTGCGGGATCAGCACCAACCCAACGGTGATGCCGGCAACGGCGTCCTTGCGCAATGCCGCACCGCTGGGGCGAGGCCATTGCAAAAAAGGCAGCAAACCGTGGATCCAGGACTTCATTCAATCTCCGCGGGATGTTCGCTGGTGACGCCTTGGCGTGAAAGATCCGGCTTCGGCGCGGAAGGGAAATTAATGGTACTAAATTATTGTTGTCGGTTGAAGGTAAGCCGGCGACCGGCAACAAAAAAGCCCGGGCGGGGCCCGGGCTTTCAGTGTTGGTGGAGGCGGGGGGGATCGAACCCCCGTCCGCCAGCAATCCGCCTGTAGATCTACATGCTTAGTCTTGTCTACTGATTTAAGCGGCTGCGGCCCGACAGACAGGGCGCAGTCACCGAGTCCCTAAAGGTTTTAACAGCGCCATCCGGGACGGACTTTGCTGCGAGCCTGTGTAGCGATGCTCGCCTCACTTCCCCACAGGCTGGGTCGTT
>Ga0206123_10000202_pt1 | contig 57491 bp, 52 predicted proteins | sample Helgoland_Spring_2_FD_160086 | JGI IMG/M metagenome (GOLD analysis project Ga0206123, IMG submission 160086) | Pelagic subsurface seawater microbial communities from Kabeltonne, Helgoland, North Sea - Helgoland_Spring_Bloom_20160316_1 | ecosystem: Environmental > Aquatic > Marine > Epipelagic ...
ATGGAAACCTAGAGGCACTTGCAAAATCTGCTGAATCTGGGACACTCGCAATTAACAACAAAATGGAGCGCACTTTGACATCGACTTCGCCAGCAAGAGACCGCTTACTCATCGCCGCGACAGAGGTGGTCAATGAGGTGGGTGCAGGACACCTTACCCTGGACAGGGTGGCAGCATCTGCTGGCGTATCCAAAGGCGGCCTGCTTTATCATTTCGCGACCAAGCGTGAATTAATACAGGCTATGATCATTGAAGTTGTTGCTGGATTTACCCAAAATATTGAAGCCAAGATTGCAGGCCGGAAAGGCTCACCAAATATACGACTTTCTGCTGCAATTCAAGCAATGAAAGAACGAACACCCTCGGAGAAATTGCAGCAAAGAGCACTACTTGCCGCTTCAGCCGAGGATCCTGAGTTGCTTGAACCCGCCAAAGTTGCCTTAAAGAAACACTTTGATGAAGTTCGAGCAGAGGCAACAGAACCCAATGTGGCCCTCACGGTATTATTGGCGGTTGAAGGACTCCGCTTTCTGGAACTTTTCGATTTATTACCGTTGAAGCACAGTGAAGTAGACAGCATGTTAGAGAAGTTAGGGGATATGTCCGCTCCAGAAAAATAGCCTTCAGATTACTAGTTACATCTATCCATCAACCTATTATTAGCAATGAACCTATCTTCTCATTTTCAGTATGTTGTATGATAAAACCCTACGATAAGACTATTGGAACAGATTGAAGGCGGAAATATGGAATCCGTTGTTCACAAAATTTGAGGTGCATCCGAATCAAATATTCTCACACCGATTAATCAGCTCTCTTCGCTTCACAAAGCCTCCCTGGACAAGGCGTTGTCCAGATACTATCTGAACTCAACACAATGGGACATCTTGGCACAGCTCTTTCAGCAGGATTGCAGGACGCAAACTGAACTCGCATGATTAATGACTAGAAGTGAAATCTCTATCGGTAAGGTCATTGATATTCTTAAACAATCAGACTGGATAAGAAGATAAACCGACGAGATTGACCGTCGCTCCAGTAGGATCTACCGGACTAACAAATACGAACACCTGAGAGCAGAAATAGAAACTTCAACCTCTGGAACAACGAAGGAAATAGAAGTAGGAATTCCTGATTAAGAGCTTACCTAGCTTAAAAAATACTCGAAGTTATATCCTATAACTTTAAAGAAACCGTAACCATATTACTCGAGAAGGAGGCCTGAGGAGATGCGTGTGCAAAATACTTTTGAACCCTACTTGTTCGGTTCTACACCCCGATGCAGACTAGAACCCAAGGTCCTTATCCACCATCCCGACTAATGCCTTACCATCAATCATACTTTGCAAATTGTCAATAAATCGATCCAGGTTCCGCAATCCGCGGAACTGGCTGGCACCAGCTGTGTGCGGCGTCATGACGACATTGGGCATCTGCCATAAGGGATGATCTGCAGGAAGCGGTTCTTGTGGCACGACGTCAAGGGCTGCACCACGTATCTGGCCACTTTGTAGTGCATGGATCAGCGCACGTTCTTCCACTATTTCGCCACGGGTAACGTTAACCAGGAACGCAGAAGATTTCATTTTCTCAAACGTTGAGCTATTAAACATGTTGCTCGTATCAGGCGTCAGGGGGCAACCTATATTTACAACATCAGCATTGGCCAACAACTCATCCAGATGATCATTCGACCAGACCACATCAACTTCATCATTTCCAGGCATAGGACTGTGGTCCACTGCAATACATTTCATACCGAAGGCGGCAGCTCGTTTGGCCATAGCTTTTCCTGTGCCTCCGTACCCTACCAGACCCATCGTTAATCCTGTGAGCTCGACTTCCTGTGCACGCATCTCGGCACGATGATTCCAGCTCTCAGGACCATACCTCAGTGCTGTGGCAAGTTGTCTGGTCAACATCAGGAGCAACCCCATACCATGGTCTGCAAGGTGTTCACCGACCAATCCCTTTTCTCCTGTCAGGATGACATTGCTGGCAATAAATTCAGGAAACATAAACATATCAACTCCCGAAGCGACCGCGTGCACCCACTGAAGCTTTTTGGCTTTTTGCAACATTTCCTTGTTGATAATACCAAGAATGACATCAGCATCTACAATATGTGGCAAGGCTTCTTTGAATCGAGTCACGATGACCTCGCCATCGGGCCCAACAATTTCCTTAATTCTCTGTAAGTGCGCTTCAGGAACTTCCGGTAGCGTCAGACCAGGCATAATAACGATTTTCATTGTAGGTGACCCTCTTGAAATCAATCAAAGTTGTAGTGAGATAAGATTGCGATCAGTCAGCTCGCAGAACCATTCCGTAGTAATCGTCCCGGCAAAGCATCCTTCACAGGATTAATCTGGTCTACGTTGTTTTCCCGTAGCATCACGCCATTTACGATAACTGCATCAATACCAAATGCCTCTGAGATTAGCCGGTCTTCATTTGAAGGTAAATCGTAGACCCGTTCCAGCTCGCTCGCACCAACATGTTCAAGATCTATTACGACCACATCAGCAGGCTTCCCTTCCTCCAGCGTACCCCTGTCAGTAATACCGAAGACTTCTGCGGGCCTGGAGGTCAACATTCTAATCGCACGCTCTATAGGGATTGTTCCTTTTTCACGAACCCAGTGACCGAGTAAATGAGTAGAGAAACAGGCATCACACAACTGGCTTGCATGCGCACCGGCATCTGAAAGTCCAAGTACCGTGTCAGGATGATCTAACAATTCCTGTACGTGATCTTCATTATCGTTTGCCACCGGCATACGGAAACGAACTTCCAATTCGTCCGCAAGGGACAAGTCGAGTGCAACATCAACAATATGCTTTTTCTGCTCTGCAGCAATTTCAGACAGCACTCGTTCATTGATACTATCGACACTGCTATTCGAGACGATTGACTTTGGGAAGCCGCCACTCAGTGCATTTCCGGGTTTTTCTAGCATTTGTTTGAACTTCTCCCGGAATTCCGGATCAGCGTACACCTGCTTGCGACCTTCAAAATCAGATTGCGATACTTCCTGAAAAATCCTGGCACTTTCAAACAAAAAAGGCGCTTTGAAATTAAATTCAAAATTGAGTGGTCGGCAGGTTACCTGTGGTACAACATCATGTCCTGCGGCAATCAGAGCCTCTGACTTAGCCAATTGATCTTTGTACGATCCCGGCCCTTCTAATTGGGCACCTGCAAGTAATGCCGTCCAGCTAATTCGACGACCTGTGTTCTGTGCAATTTCAGCAAATTCTCTATAAGACAAGCCTTGGCCGATGGTTGCCTGGATGATTCCTTTCTGGGCTTCACCCAGTGCACCCGTTAATTCTTTGATTTCTTCAGGGCATGCCAATCGGCTGGGAACAGGCTTGCCACGATATCCAACATGAGTTCGCGCCTTGGAAGTCGCAAAACCAATAGCGCCAACCTCAATAGCTTCTGAAACCAGGTTGCGCATCTCAGCGATCTCCTCCGTGGTTGCTTCTCGCTCTGCTGCATCCTCGCCCATAACGTACAGCCGAAGGGGGGTGTGACCCAGCAGAACTGCCACATTAATAGCTGAGCCACTATTTTCGACTGCATCAAGATATTCCGGGAAGCTCTCGAACCCCCAGTCTTCACCCAAACCAGCCTTCAGGGCTTTGATACTCATGCCCTCAACACTTTCCAGCGTCTCCGCAATCAGCAGACGATGAGCCGGGCGAGTTGGCGCGATACCAAATCCGCAATTGCCCATAACTACTGTTGTGACACCATGCCAGGGAGAGATCGTGAGCATTTTGTCCCATAAAATCTGTGCATCATAGTGAGTGTGAATATCCACAAACCCTGGAGCGACATATTTACCTTCAGCATCTATCATTTTTGCAGCAGCGCCAGGTGCACTACCGAGAGCAACAATCTTGCCGTCTTTAATGCCGACATCACCTTGGTACCCTTCACTTCCGCTGCCGTCAAGAATCGTGCCGCCGGTAATCTTGATATCATATTGCATGATCGTTCTCGCCTCTATATTAGAGTAACTATTTATTGCACAATGAAAGAAAGTAAGCAAGCTTACATTGTTGAGCTGGAGTAATCTGATGTCGATTGAGCAAGCAGCAAGGCAGTGCGTTATGCGTCCTATGAGTCATTCACAGCGAAGGAGGCTGTTAAGGTTTCTTCAGCCGCATTGCTGACTGAAAAGTACAAAACTGTGGTGGTGAACAATGCCTGTAAATCAACGGGCAAGTGGCGAATGATAAGTAAAGTCGATCCAATCTGATTGGGTTTTTTGGTGCAAAGAAGTCTGTGGGGCTGTTTTTCAGTAAAGGACGGTCAATGTCTGAATAGCTAACGATCTACTGTCTTATAGATTGCTGGATTGATCACTTAGAAGCTTTAAAGGTCGGGCAGGGGTGATTTGGCTGTTTATCCAGGCATGTTTTGGGTTGAATGGCAGTTGCAGGTTTAATCGGTGGTGGTTGCGCTTCGACGTGATCCAGGATCTGCTGGATTATGGCTGGGTCAGTGATGTCGGCGATGATACGCATAGTATCGCAACACGCTCACGGAGGAGGTCAAACCAGACACGCCTGGAAAGGCAGCGCTGATGTGATTAATGCCAGGGGATATAACACCTGTGCAATTGATCTACGTGGACACGGAGATAGCGATTGGGCCGAAGACGGTAATTATTCTATGGAAGCCTTCGCTGATGATTTAGTTACAGTAAGCAAATTTATAGGACGCCCACCTATACTCGTGGGCGCGTCACTAGGTGGCATTGCAGCCATGATCGCCGCTGGTGAAGTTGACACCAAATGTTTTAAGGCGTTAGTCCTGGTGGATATCACCCCCAGTATGAACAGAGAGGGGGTGGAAAAAATTGTAGGTTTTATGAGCGATAATCTGTCTGATGGATTCTCAAGTCCTGAACACGCTGCGGAGTCGATTTCTGCGTATTTGCCAAATCGAACGAAACCGAAAAATTTAGATGGACTAATGAAAAACCTTCGTATTGATGCAGCAGGTCGTTATCGATGGCACTGGGATCCGCGGTTTATAGAGGGGGCGAGAAGTCAATCCGCAAGTCGAGATCCAGAAAGAATCGAAAAAGTTGTTACGAAAATTTCGATCCCAATCGCTCTTATCCGCGGTAGAAACAGCGAACTGGTAACAGACGAAGAAGTTGCAAGATTTCAGCAGCTTGTACCCGAAGCGCTCTACTACAATGTCGAAAACGCAGGACATATGGTTGCAGGAGACAGCAACAGCATTTTTAATCGTGCGCTCATTGAGCATCTTGAATATCTTGAAAATCGATCTGTTTAAAACTCTGAGCATTAGAAATAAATTGGCAAGCTGAAAAATCATAGCCGCCATAATTAACCATGTTTCTAAGGGTATTTCCCAGTCACGCTAGCCACATTCTATTTTGGGTATGAACTCTCGCAAGGTCGAACCCTAAAATTAGAAGGCAGGATACTCCAGGGGAACTCTGCTACGTCATTGTTGCTATGCAAGCACGCGCTCAAACAACAGTATTTCTGGACAAACTCTCAGCTAACTTCCGATGAAAATATTGAAGCGCAGGTTCATTGCGCCCAAAAATCAAACTTTCTTTTCGCACAGAAAAATCTTTTTGCATATTTGTCGCTAACGGAAAGTCCTCCTCTAATACAGTCCCCATAAGCAGATCCATATTTTTTCCCCAATAACGACGAGCCGAATCAGTCGTTGCCGCTTCAGGGGTATATAGAGAAACATACATTTTTGATTCACTCGGGCTAGCGCCTGGGTATACGCGCCATGTTTCCAGATGGTCACCTTGCATAATGAATATGGTATTGGGAAACAGAATATAGATAATTGCCGAATGGCGAATGAGGTCCCACGAACCTTTTTCAACATTTCTCAAATCGCTGAATGTTTTTCTTGGCGCTACCATTCGGAGGTGATCTCCTAACGGAGTAAATACACTAAGATTGCTGTGCAAGATAGGTGCGATGGTGTCGCGGTGCAAAGTACTTATGTGGTATGCCTCTAAAAATGTATCGACAACCAATTTCCAGTTAATCGGCGCATCAATGGTTCGAGTCTCGAAGTGATGGTATCCCTCAATACCATATGAAAGCAGATCAGGTTCGCATTCAGATAAGAAATCAGACGCAATAATATTTTCACCTTGTGTCGGTTTAACAAAGACGAGGCCTCCATGCTCAACAACCGGTAATTGATGCAGGCCATGGTCGTTCTTATCTATGCCGACAAAACCTTCCTCAAAAGGGACAGCGATCAAATCACCCGTATCAGCAGAATAACGCCAGGCGTGATATGGGCATCGAAGCTGACGAAGACCACTGCCATTATCACAGGCCAATCGAGCACCCCGGTGACTGCAAATATTAATATACGCTGCTAAACCGCCATCCGTCTTTCGAACAACAATAATGGGTACACCTGAATAATCATCACAATGGTAGTCACCCGCTTCTGGAATTTCACAGCTCAGACATATCAGCAGAGGATACTGTCGAAACAAAAGCGCCTCCTCTTGTTCGCTGGTAGCTGTGGACACATAGTCCGAGACAGGTTGAGCATAAATTGCATCAGCAAGGTCAGTGGTTTTCTTGTCTTTCAGCTCAAACAGGCGCTCTAGAATTTCGATCTGTATCTTGCTGTCCATTTTACTATTCCCTACTAAACTTAATCTCTCAGGTGAAATTCAAACTAGCTTTCTCTACTGGAAATGCTTGTAATCGTTGCGATAACACGCACGAGTTCTCAAAAGGCTCATTAGCCAATCATGCTGTAACCACCACTGACACTGAGCACTTGACCTGTGACATGCCCGGCTACCGCGTTCGATGACATGAACAGCACCGCATTGGCCAGATCCTGTGGACGACCAAGTTTCTTCAGTGGCAGCGAAGCAGCGATTTTTGCAAATTGATCTTCAGTGAACATCGCATCCCTATCTGACCACATACTGGCATTGCTCACTTCCTCATTTTCATCAGGTATCGTCACCCCCGGACAAACCACATTGCAACGCACACCATACCGTCCATTCTCTTTTGCAATTGTTTTCATAAAACTGTTTATACCCGCTTTCATTCCACCATAAACTGCTTCTCGCGCCTCGCCCTGACGGCTTGCATCAGAGCTGATCGAAACGATTGTGCCACCTGTTTTGACAAGGTGTTCAAGTACCGTGTGGGTACAATTCAACATACCCACAAAATTTATTTTGATAATTTTTTCCCAAAAATCTGGCGTTGTTTGGGAGAAGAACATTAAATCGTCCCAACCAACATTGTTTACCAGCACATCTATGCCACCATAATTATCAACAGCCCGGGTAACCATCGCCTGCACCTGCGCCATGTCGGTAACATCAGTTTGAACAACCTGAACCTCCTCGGCACCTAGCTTGCGAGCTTCAATTGCTACCTTTTCTGCCAGTGCCACATCGAGTTCAGCGATGGTAATTTTCGCCCCTTCTCTCGCAAAGCCCAGAGTGATAGCTCTACCAATGTTTGATGCACCCCCTGTAATGATGACCGACTTACCAGTAAGTTGCAGATCCATATTCTTCTCCAATTTTTATTACGGGAAAAATACTTGTCTCCCGGTATCATGCACGATATTCAGCCATATCAGTAAGGCACCGCTACCCGGCCAATTTTCTCTCGAGAGATAATCATCTTCTGAATTTGCTGGGTCCCATCTCCAATTTGCAAACCCAACACATCACGTAACCTCTGTTGGTGAGGTAATTCCCGACTGTAACCATAATGCCCATGCACAAGTAACGCACTATGGATAGCATCAAACGCAACCCTCGGTGCCCACCATTTACACATTGCAGCCTCGGAAGTATGTGGCTCACCCTGATCTCTCAACCACAGGGTCTTGTAACAAAGTAATTTAGCCGCATAGAGCAAAGTTTCTGCTTCAGCCAGCGGTTCAGTCACACCCTGAAATCTAGCGATCGGCCCACCAAAAGCCTCTCGCTCTTTCACGTACTCCCAGGCCTCTGATATTGAGGACTCTGCGCAGGCTACACATTGCACACCAATGAGTGCACGACTGTAATCGAAGCCTTGCATGACAACCCGGAAGCCCTGATTTTCAGGTCCGACCATTGCAGCCTTCGAAACCAGGACATCATCAAAAAAAACCGAGCCACGCCCAACAGCAGAAGAACCAAGATCATCGAAGCATGTCGTGCTTACGCCAGAAGCACTAATGGGTACCAAAAACGCAGAGATTCCACCCGCCCCATCCACATCGCCAGTACGGGCAAATACCACTATTTCGTCGGCCTGATTCGCTAACGAAATTGAAGTTTTTTCGCCATTCAGAACATAGCCGCCACCTTTTTTTGTAGCGCGAAGTGTTAGGTGCGCTGCATCTGATCCACCACCGGGTTCAGTCAAGCCGAGTGCAACAATTGTTTTGCCTGAACATATTCCGTCGACCACCCGATGCGCCACTTCATTCGAAGCATGTTGTGAAATCAACGATCCCATCAACGACCCGATAAGCTGAATATATGAAACGTTAAAATCTGCTTTTGCAACTTCCTCAACTGCGATACCGGCGGTGATGCTGTCCAATCCCAGACCACCAAACTTTTCCGGTAACTCCGGCGCTATCATTCCTAAAGCACCCATTTCCTCGCACAACTTTTTGTCGATGGTGCCATCTTGCTCACGCTGCTGATAAAAGGGCGCCAACTTATCCGCGGCGAAACGTCGAATTGTCTCCTGGAATATTACCTGTTCAGGTGTAAAGGAATAATCCATAACAACTTCCTTTTAGCGTCAGTTTTATTTAGCATATTTTCGAAAGTCTGGTTTTCGCTTTTCCGAGAGCGCTTCAACCCCCTCTCTTGATTCGTCAGAATCATAATACATTTTTAGAGATACAAAACCCTGGTTTCCTATGCCGCGAATATGTTCGCTGTCGGCATTGAAGCTGCGCTTGGCGATCATGAGTGCGGTTGGACTTTTCTCCATGATTTCTGCACACCATTTGTCCACTTCGTTATCCAGTTGATCTTCTGGTACACAAACATTAGCCAAGCCCATGTCAACAGCCTCCTGACCGGAGTAACGCCTGCACAGGTACCACATCTCCCGCGCTTTTTTTTCACCTACCACACGTGCCAGGTAAGCGGTGCCGTATCCAGGATCAACAGAACCCATTTTTGGTCCTACCTGTCCAAAGATGGCGCTTTCAGAGCAGATAGTCATATCACACAGGGTTGCAAAAACATTACCACCGCCGATTGCGTAGCCCTGCACACGGGCAATAACAGGCTTGGGAACGTCACGGATAACTGCATGCAAATCTTCGACTGGCAAGCCAATCAAACCACGCCCATCATAATTACCATCATGGGCAGATTGATCGCCACCCGTACAAAAAGCCTTGTCACCAGCACCGGTAAATACAATGACGCCAATCTTTGGATCATACCCAGCCTTATTGAACGCCTTGATAAGCTCTTCACAGGTTGTTCCCCGAAACGCATTATAAACATCAGGCCGATTTATCGTAATCCATGCTGCCCCATCTCGCTCCTCATACAGAATATCTTCGTAGCTCATTCTTAAATCCCCAATTTGCTGTAATTTAAATATTTAGTCATCCGATGTAGCTGTTCTTTGTCTTACAGCGTTCAACAACGCTTTGGTATGCAATTGGCGTAACATGTTGTTTGCATACTCGACTCCCTTGGCAACAGCGGTGGCGGTCTCTTCTGTTGCTATCTCCTCATCAAAGCCACTGAACACCAGATTTATTTCGTACTCTGCTAATTGAATAGCAATTTTTTGATAAACCTTTAAAAAGTCCGGCCCAAACCCGCGAGACTCAGTAAACCCTGCTTGTCGCGCTTGGCCCCAGTTTCTAAGAATGATGAGATCGCGAAAACCAATACGCTTTTCACCTTCTTCTTCTCGTACCTCTATCACGCCGATATCAGCAATTTCGAGAATCTCTGCAATCGACAAACCTGTTTCAGCAGCAGTTTCATCGAGGGATTTGTCTTCTGCAGGCGCTTCACCATCCACAAGTGCTGGTAGCAATTGTTCAAGATCGCGAAGCGAAGCAGGGTTCGCTAAGGCATCAAATTCACCATCTGCAAGCAGAGACTTGATCCTGCTAAGGGACATCTCCCTCTCCTGCTGCATGAACCTTATCCCCAATAGGCGCTTAAGGTGAATATCTGAATACAGCGCCACATTACGTTTAGGCTTTTCGGGTTGAGGCAGAATACCCTCGCGGATATAAAAACGTATTGCTTCGCGGCCGAACCCACTATGCGCTTCCAGTTCTTTCATTTTCATTGTTGGTTCTCGAACTGATCTATCGTCTGTGTAGGCGAACAGGCATATGGGTAATACCTCGAACGAAATTTGATCTTAGGCGAGTCGGTTCGCCCACCATTTCAACTCTACTGAATCGTTTCGTGATTTCTTCCCAGACAATTCGCAATTGCATTTCTGCCAATCTGTTGCCCATACATCGATGGATTCCGAATCCAAAAGAAAGATGATTCCGAGGAGTCTTGCGATCAATGATGAATTCATTTGGTTGTTCAATTCGCTCTTCATCACGGTTACCAGAGACATACCACATCACCACCTTGTCCCCTTTTTTGATCTTCTGACCGGACAACACAGTATCCTCAGTAGCGCATCTACGCATGTGCATCAGCGGTGTGTGGTAGCGAATGACCTCAGAGACAAGGCTGGGGATTAGCCCGGTATCCGCTCTTAACTTTTCATATTCCGCTGGATTCTCGTTCAGCGCCATAACACCGCCAGAAATTGAGTTTCGAGTCGTATCATTGCCGCCAACAATAAGCAGTATCAGGTTACCGAGATACTCAAAAGGGGTCATGTTTTTAGTCGCCGGTGAGTGCGCCATTAACGTAATAAAATCGAGACTGCCACTTGGATCCATATTAACTCGTTCATTCCAGAGAACAGTGAACTCTTCCAGACATTCCATTAGCGCAGCGGTCCGCTCTTCGGTAGAGACGCTGTCATCGCCAGCAATCTCAGGGCTTGCGGTAGCCATATCAGACCAATAGGTCAATTTCGAGCGGCGCTCAAACGGAAAATCAAAAAGTGTCGCTAACATACGGGTTGTCAATTCAATGGATACGCGATCGACCCAATCAAATGTTTCACCTACGGGCAGACCCTCCATGATCTCAACTACTCGCTCGCGAATAAGCGGTTCAAGCAGAGCGAGATTAGCCGGAGCAACAACACCTGTCACTGCTTTACGTTGCTCGTCATGCTTGGGTGGGTCCATTGCAATGAACATGTCGAGTTGGAAGTCCTCAGGGTTATCACCGATAAAAACAGCAGGTTCAGATGAAAACACCTGGTGGTTCTTCTCAACTTCCGAGATATCAGCAAATTTAGTAACAGACCAGTAAGGCCCAAAGGGACTTTCCTTACAAAAATGGACGGGGGCTTCCTCCCGTAACCTTTTGAATATTGGCCAGTGGCTGTCTGTTTCATACAAGGTTGGATCCGATGGATCGATCTCATCGAGAGGGATCGCGTAGGCACTGTCAAGGGCAACTTTCGATATTGTTTTATCCATAATTAGGCTCAAATTTGGCTAGTTTGTAGAAAATCCAGCAAAGTATAACGCGTAGTGCGTATATTTTCTACGCACTATTGCTACTTGCAAGTTTCATGACCTTGTTCCAGAAATTCCCGCTGACGTAACCAGCGACCTAAACTGATCCCCATTTACGATAAGTTCGAAGAACACTTTCTTCAGCGGGCAGTCAGCACTGCCGGTATACCAGCAAATACGTTCAGCTTTGATTAACCTTAAAGAACCTTCAGCTTGAACGATTCGGCCACGGCAGGGAATTAGGAGGTGTTGCGAACCTCTGGCGTGACAGGTTCAATGCCAAAAGCCATTGCGCCGTATAAAGTTTCCCAGTCTGGTAGCAGATACAATTGAAACAAGCCGCGGATGCGCGCCCAAAATCTGGCTTTGCTTTTCGCCTCCTCGATCGCTTGATTGAAGAGCTCACAACAATGCTGCTGAATCTGATCAATCAGAAATGCCAACATCATTAAGTGCGCCATTACCGTGGACAAGTGTTGATAGCCATGACCAAAATTGTGCTCAAAATGATAGCCCTGGTTCTTTAAGGTATTAAACGTTTCACTCTCAATTTTCCATCGAGATCGTGCACCTCTCATGAGTTGCATCAGATTATTGTCAGATAGCACAACGTCGGTCACCCAGGAAAAGTGTAGCGTCTTCCCCGAAGGTTTGACCTCCCAATATTCCAGAAAATTGATTTCCAATTCAAAATTGGCATCATTCAGTGGTGCGCCATTGAGATATCGAAATTTGTGTACGACCCCTTGCTCGTCGGTGAAATTCGCATCGATGGTGTCACCAGTATTGTCGACCCAATCAAACAGAAATGTATGATCTGACTGTTTGGCACCGAGAATATAGCGGTAATCAAGTTCATGGAGTAATTTAATGTGAGGGGCATTGGAGGCTAACGCATCTTCAATCACCATGAGCTTTAAATGCGGATGTTCTCGTCTGACATCCTTCAACAAGCGTTTCGCAGCATTACGCTCACAGTCGTTCTTGCGTGTCCCATCCTGCTTCGTCATAGGTTCAGGTGCCAGCGGGAACACTTCTTTACTATCAGGGTGAACCAGTACCGCACCCAGCATCTGGTGATAATAGGTGGTGCGACCATCACGATGGTGCTTCTCACAACAAGCATCGCAGTGCACTTTGGACGAGGAGAAGTAACCGGTGCCATCAATGGAAAGCAGATAGTAATCTGGCTCTTCTCCGGTCCTATGAGTAAAAAAGGATGCCGGTTCCCACTTAATCTGTTGATATATAAGGCTTCTGACACTCTACATAGAACAGTTATATCTGAATCGACATCCAGAGGGGATTATTGAGCCTCAAGGGGCAGCGCGTCAATCAGATAATACTGGACGAACAGGCGCAGCAACTTCTCATTCACTGCAGTCGTGATCGGCGCAGGCAGGCAGTAGACCCCGTGACTGGTAAGAAGGGAAGTATCAACCGGCATGTCCGCCGACAAGTCAGAGATGTCCCGCTGTTTGGTTACCCCTGCGTGATCGAGCTTGAGTTGGCGCAGGTGTTTATCAGTAAGAACGAACGGCGCATGGAGCATTGCGAATTTGTTGATAGGGGCTGTCGGTTCACGCGCCAGTTCTGTCGCATGATCAGTGGCTTGTGCCGCCACATGAGCATTCAGGCGGTGTCCAGGCATCTGGGTATACGTTGGGAGACAGTTAAGAATATCGACAAGGCGTATCTCGAGGAAAGTCTTCCGTCGCTTGACCCGACACAACTAACTGGCCTAAAACACCTCGGTGTTGATGAGGTTGCTAGGGCGAAAGGTCACGACTACATGACCGTGATATACGACATGGTAGAGGGGCATTTAGCCGGGGTAGAAACAGGCTGAACAGCAGAGGTTTTCTCTGGTTTTTTAAAGCAGCTTCCATTAGAAATTGCTTTAAAAATAGAGACTGTGGCGATGGACATGGCCAGCCTATCAAAAGTCAGTACGCGATTGTTTGCCTAATGCTGACATTGTCTTTGACCGCTTTCATGTCATGCAAAACTACAGCAAGGCACTAAGCAACCAGCGGCGAATAGAGTTTAGAAAGGCTGATAAGCTAGGAGGATTTTCGTTCGCCATGTAAACATTGCAATGACGAGTGATAACAGACCGCTCGCACCGACGACTAGTGCCTGCATGAAGCTGAACGATTATTGACCACCTCTGATTGATAGGGCATCTTCCTAAAGGGTCGCAACATACATACCAACGACCTGCAGGACACTAGTAACGAGGGGTGGTTATATATTGACCAACGCCCGATCTCTGTTCTGTAAAGCAGGTCGACGTTTATAAACAATGAAACAGGTCAAACCTTGAGCAAAAAAGACTCAATTAAGAAGTCCTGTGAGAAAATCACGTCACGACAATAACGAATGTCTCACAGCGATTGCAGACATCTCCGCTATCGAGTTCCGGTTGGATCAGGCATGATTAATTGCGCAACAGATGCCTAGCACTAGCTCGCAGAGTTGCCTGTCTGGCCAGACAACCACTACTGATGAGCCGCCATCTGGACAAGCTGGCAGGTATCCAATCGGTTGACAATGGGTGAAGTGGTGATTGTTTACTTCTCGCAGTAGGCCATAGTTACTACATCATCATTTTGATAACAGTATTTAGACCTCAATTGACCGTTCTCGTAGTAACGCTCTTGAGGTCCATCAAGCTCTCCTTCTTTGGTGTTTCCTTTCCACTCTAATTGACCGTTCTCGAAGTATTTCTCTTGAAGCCCGTCAGGTTCTCCGTCTTTGTGGTTTTCTTTAGACATCAATTGACCGTTCTGGGTCGAAATCAGCTTCAGCCATTTCGTTAATAGTAGTTAACGAAATATGCCGCTTATCATGTCAGTTCTAGCTTCACATTCTTCTTACCAAATTTATCATAGAAAGATTTAACCCTCTCACTGGTCCAGCTTTCGGTTGCCTCCACCCGCTTATTGATACGCTTCCCATTAAGGTACTCTGCTATCTCTGATGAAGACATACCGCCGGGTTTTTTTAGATACGAGATCTCCCGTGCTAATAGCACTCTTTGCTGATGCACCCTAACTTTACGATCCTGTTTCGTCTTGACACTCTTACCCAAATTTTCTAATGCCAAAGTAATAACTGCCTGATAGGCGAAGGCCTTTTCGTTACGCTTAATTTCGTAGCCAAACTTCTTCGCCATACGAACTAGTTCATTCATCGTTCTAGAATCAAGATACAGCGGGTCCACCTTTTTTAGACCAGAGTCTCTTTTATTATCGCGATTTTTCTTAACTCCTTCTTTTGATTTCTCTCTTTCTTTTGTTCGCATATCAATCCTATTACATGTAATAGCTAAACACCTTAACAAAAACTAATGGCAGAATCTACGAAACCGACACCTATCTTATTACATGTAATAAGGTTGAATTCAGTCTTTAGGCGTGATTTCGACTAGATCAAGAAATAAAAAAACAAAGTTGTAAATCGAGTATTCCAACCCACAAGAAGGAATACTTACGAATGTTAAGCAAGGAAAAAACACGATTAGTGCCACTTAACGCAAGGCCATTCATACGTCCGAGAGAAATACCCGAGTTCTTGTCCATGTCAATTTCGAGTTTTAATAAATATTTAAAACCCTATTTGACGAAAATCACTATCGGTGTTCAAGGCGTCGCTTATTGCCGAAAAGAGATCGAAGACCTACTCATCAAAATAGCGAAGAAACCTGAGGAGGTAAGAACGCCATATATCCCGATTTGCTTCGATGACATGAACACCAATACTAAATTCAACGAGCGCCTACTACTCAGTCGCATGGAGGCATCGGAGTACATCTCTACCAATAAAAATTGGTTCCATACCGAAATTAAGAAACATCTGCACACACTAAAAATTGGCTCAAATATTTACTTTATAAGAGTTGAAATTCAAAGCTGGTCCGCCGATTATAAGAAGCGCGTAGGCAGACCAGGTCGAAACTATTTGGAGGAACTAACATGCCAAAACGATCACCAGGTCTCACAAAGCGAGGCGAATTCTGGCACATCAACAAAGTCATCAATGGAAACAGAATTTACGAAAGCACTAAAACAAGTGACCTTAACGAGGCCGAAAGATACTTAGCAAAAAGAGTTCATGATATTCGGGAAAGCCAAATTTACGGCAAACGAATCGAATATACATTTATAGAAGCTGCAACAAAGTATCTAAAGGAAGAGACAAAGAAAAGTTTATGGAGGGATGCTGATTCACTAAAGATCGCGATCCCTTACATCGGCAAGTTGACTCTGGCACAAGTGCACAATGATTCGCTTCAACACTTCATTAGCAAACGACAAAAAGGAGGAATAAAAAATATTACAATCAATCGTGATCTCGCCGTCATTCGAAGGATACTAATCTTAGCTGCAAGAGTGTGGCGTGATGATGCGGGACTCACTTGGTTGATCGAAGCACCAATAATCAGAATGTTGGTTTCTGATGCAAAGAAACCACGTCTTCTAAAATATGACGAAGAGCTGAGGCTGATGAGGGAACTGCCAAATCATCAAACCAGTCTTGTACTATTCGCATTACAAACGGGCTGCCGCGATTCTGAAATGACTCGCTTACGCTGGGATGAGGAAGACAGGGAACTCGGAGGGTTCGTACTCCAAGGCGACAGAACTAAAAATGGTGAATCTCGTTTCATCCCACTAAATGCTGTCGCAAGAAGAGTAATCGAATGCCAAAGGGGACTGCATCCAGAATTTGTCTTCACGTACAAAGGTAAGCCAATGAATCGTCTGAATGGCAAAGCTTGGAGAGATGCTCGAACTAGAGCTCGACTCTCTGATCTACGTGTTCACGATCTAAGACATACCTTCGGCCACAGACTACGCTCAGCAGGCGTATACAAGCTCGATAGACAGGACTTAATGGGACACAAGTCAAATGACATCAACGACTGGTACTGTCAGGCTGACGCTGAACGACTCATTGAATGCGTTGAAAAGCTGATTATTGAAAAGTCGCGTAAAAGTCGCGTACTCTCAATTGCTTCATAGTTAAAACTGCAGGGGTCAAACATAAGTTACTGATTAGTATAAAAAAGTTGGTAGCTATGGGTGGACTTGAACCACCGACCCCAGCATTATGAATGGGATCAGCTATTTTAACTTATTGATTTAATTAACTTTATTGCGCGAACATTCACAGCAAATGCATAACAAAGCACGACTACGCATGACTAAGTTACGCAAATCTCACACGGTACAGAACCACTTACTATCTTTCGCTTTGACAAAAAACAATGATAACTTATCGACCAGTACCTGAATAAATTAGCGCTATACTAGCGCCCAAAATCATGGTGATCGCTTTCAGTACAGCGCCACTCAGTGGATGAATCATGTCTAGCAGAGACAAAATAAAGCCAATGAAAAGCTGAACGACTTTTAGACGGTTCATTGATAAATTCGAACTAGGAACTTCTCTGACTCAGCGACGACATGACCAGCTGCAATGACGATAGCTTTGACCCAATGCGTACCTGGATACGCTGTTTGCTCCCACCGCACTCCTGAACCGTCATTGCTGCTCTCGAAACCACCTCGCAGTTCGCTTGCAAAAGGGCCAGTATTGGTCACTTGCCACCTGATCTCGTGTGTTTGAGGAAAATCGGTCACTGCCTCGAAGCGCAACCACTTCCCCTTGTGAACAGCATTGCGCAAACCGTAACCAATTTCTTTACGCTTACCCCGCGCGCGGTGTACCGAGCGCTTAATTGTCACCACATTCCGCGTGTGAACACGCGGCAAAGGTAGCGGCTTCGCGTGTGCATCGTCTGATAGAACTGGAATTCGGTCTTCTGCCTTTTCGGGCGCAGGACCACGTACCCCAAAGACCTGCGCATATTGGGTTGGCGAGTGGAGGAGCGTTGATTGTAACTCGTGGATCCATTGTCTAAATGCTATGACAAGCGCAGGATTTTCATTCCACTTGTCTGCAAAATTCTCATTCAGTTCAGCCGGATTTAGAACTTCGTACTTGCCGTTTGAAGTCGAGACAAAGGCAGGCATGCCTTGGATAATGGATGTCCAGGCGCTAAAAAGGTCAGAGCTATTATTATAGGCATGGGCAGCGAGCGTTGTAATCAGAATTGAGACCGGCTTCACGTCACTCTTTCCGTTAAAGTAGATATCACGATGGCGCTTCAGAAGCTGCACACAACGCTGCAGAGTGGTTTTAACCTGCCAATCTTCAACATCTTCAATTCGGGCAGAAACATTTCTCGCATGGCTACGCTTTGCTTCCGAGAGCGCCTCTGCCATTTGATTGAAAAACCAACTCGAATAGGTGATCGGGTTGGTAGGCAACCATTCACTGAGCTTACGATCAGTGATGAGATTTCCCGTTGGTGGGCGGTTCGGGTTGGTGATTGCCGGTAAGACATCCATATGAAATGGCTCGTTTTCGAAGTCGATCGTCCAGCATCGGCGCCGGGATTTCAACGCTGCTTGACCGGGCAACTCTTTGTGAAGAAAAGAACGGACAGCCTCGCCAGCTTCCTCCTTTAGCTGAGCCTGTGTAGTACTTTCCTTCTTAATATCGCGTTGATAGACAAGATCGATATCGTATTCATCATCACCGATGATTGGCCTAACAACCGTCCCCAAACGAAACGAACCCTGCGGGTAGATTTCGGGTGGCCGACGACCAGTTTGCTCATCATTTTCTTCAAGCCACTCACCAAGTTGCGTGTAGAGTCCAACAGCCTTCTGATAAACTTCTTGAGGAATATCTAGATGCTCAGAGAGGCGGGTGAGCTCGGCAGATCGCTGATAGTGATCCATTAGGGAGCCTCCGAATCTTCCATTGGAAGATCAATTGCCTGGTGGAATACACCACCAATCCCTCGTGCGTCATAAACCCTGATCACGTTGGAGACTTTAGGCTGAATGAGTGTCCCGAATGCAAACGCCAGCGAGGGTGCCATCGCAGGGAATACATGAATAACTGAATCTCTGTGCATTCGTGATTCCAATGAGCTGAGACAGCTCTGTGCCGCAATTCGAAATTGCTCTATCACATACGCACTTGAAACAACTTCTCGAGACGGGGCGTCCACGAAAAGACGCGCTATGGGTAGCGCTACCCCAAGGGAACGTTCAATTCGACCTAAGTCGATCTTGGCTGTAGTCTCTAGTGTCAATGCAACACCATCGTCCAGCGGCTCATCGGGAATGCTGAAGTAAAAACCCACAGAGCTATCTTTTGTCCGAAAACGCCAGGATTGGCGGAGAGAATCGTATTGGAAAATATCAACGCGACCGCTATTGCCTAGCATATGACCGAACGCCATGAGCATTGGCATCTCAGCGCGCGGGAACACAGCAATCGGCGTGCCTTGGTTTGCAGCGTTCAATTGCATTCGAATTGCTCTCCAAAGTCGCCGACCACCCGCAATTTGTGTTGACCAGTAAGCGTCATCCAGAGACTCTACGGTCTCGTTTTCGAATTCAATGGTTTGAGGGTTACAAACTGCCGAGAAACCCGTAGCTAGAAGTGCGTCATGTACCTCTTCTGGAGTAACTAGGTTCGGCCTACCGCCAATCTGTGAAGAGCGGAGAATGACGGGTACAGCGGCTCGCCCCTTAGTTAGCTGAGCGGCCTGGACCACCTGCGTTTCATGTCGCTCTTTCCACTGAAGTAACAACTCGATGGGATAGTTGTCAGGAGACGCATCAATCATCCGGTGATGGTTACGACACAGAAACAGCAAATTGTCAGGGTCATCAGCATAAGCATCCGAAGATGCGACGTCACCTCTTGGCCCGTCTTTGCTGAAGCCAATGATATGCGCGAGGTCGCCAATCATCACTTTGGCTTTGGGAACATTCTGGTCCAGGTACAGGAGATCTGCACAGCCCGGATATTGACACACGCCACCGGAGCGAGCCCAAAGCACCCGCTTCGTTGCTTCAGAAAAAGACCGGCCAGTATTGCAACGCATAATGCCTAGAAGTCCGTAGTTATCTCGATAATCAAATGTTGCTCTGAGTTCTTCGAACTTCTATATCGAAGACCAGCCCTGCCAGCTTCTGAGCGCTGTTTTTCAGCTTCGACAACACTGACATCCTGAATGTCTAGAATGTCCCCTTCTTGAATCGGCCGATCGAATTGCTCGATCGTGCACAATACATCCATCATAGGGTCTTTGCCTTTGAGCAACTTAAGCAGATCTTCAACCTTCATTCTAACTAGTCCAAGTTGTTGCCAGACTTTCCGTCCGGATTAGAAACAGGCGTTTTAACACCACCGAGCTCCCTAATGTGATAGTCGCTGTATTTACCCTTCTCGATCGCACGAACAAACTTCGCTCGACTCATCTCAGCACCAGTATGGTTATCATGGAACTTCTGATTACGCCCTGTTTTGCTCTCCTGAGTCACAGTTACACGCTTCTTAGCCATAAACTAACCTCAAATATGAAGTGTTCAATATATCTGGGGGTCAACTCCGATTTTTCAAGACCTGACACCTAGCAACCCGCATTTCTCATTACGAAATGTATTCGCTTACTATTTGTTCTCAAAGCTCTATCGAACAATATGAATCAACAATGGAGTTTCTTAAGACGATCCTTCCCCAGATTAAGGTGTCCACTTTAGACTAAACGCTGCACTATACTTAGTGTCGTGAGAACAGGAAATATCTCACCATTACTTCTATTCTTGATCGAACGGAAACAGTAGCCGAATTCATCCACATCAAAGTAAAGAAACTTCATCTTCGCAATTTTATTAAACACGACTCACAAAATTTCACAGTAACCATCCATTTTTTCATTTAAGAGCGACAAGTCACATCCGATAGACAATAGACAATCAGAACCTTCGAGATCGTTCTTCTGAGCGCGCTTCCTCTTTGGCTTGTTCTGATTTGGCCACTCGATCAAAAGAATCGTTTTCTGTTAGATCATTAAATGTATCTGAAACCTTCTCTTTTCTCTTATCATCTGATTCTTCATGATGAAGAAATCGATGTTGGGCACGATGGTAGTTTGGCATCCTACCTGGCGGTGAGAGTGTCAGTGCGAAACCCGGACTCTGATCGTAACGCGCATTGTTTCTATACAGTCTTGCTCGTCGCACTGACTCCATCAATGCTTTATGCTCCCTCTTCTCGAGAGCATCCCTTGCACTTTCACCACGGCGAAGTTCTAATAGTTTTAGATCAAATATCCTGGATATTTTTTCCAAGTTAACATTCAACTGTTCCCGTATTTCTTGCTTCTCACTCAAGTAGTCCTGCAATGCGCGCCTATCCTTCTTAAAGTTAGATCTCGCCCTCATACGTCTGTTACTTGTTTCTGCCCGATTGATCCGCCGTCCATTACGAAGCTCATGCAGTAATGCAGACCTCATACCGCTAAGCCTCGCTCTCGAGACTGTTTTCTCCTGTTCAAATGCTATACGCTTTTTTGCTCGAACATTTTCTAATTTTTGTTCAGCCTCTTCTCGGCGCCGTCGCTGCATAGCTTCCAACTTTATCAATTTCTCATCACTGGGGCTGAGATCTACCAGCACGGTGTCTTGCCGGTATTTTTCCTTGAGGGCTTGTTTCAGGGCTTCAGCATCGGGCAAATCCGAACTTGGAAACTCAGCCTCAAGAAAGTTTCGCACATCCTTGGTCTTGACCGTTCGATCATCAATCAGTCTAACCAGTGAATTTATGTTGCCATAGCTGTCAACCAGCAGATAGGGTCGCCTACCCGATGCAAGATAATAACCTTTGTTTTGCAGTTCGATAACAAAAGCTCTGGCACTATCACGGCGTTGCCAAATATCGCTGATAATACCTATATGCTCCGCACGAGATATTCCCGTGCTGTTTGTTTGGGCATTCTCATAAAGAGACATCTGCCTCCGTTTCTGGCGCCGCGCGTGATCATGATATCCCTTTGGCAACTCGAGATCGTGATCAGCCGCAAAACCCCGTGTAACCTCCATCAACTTGATCTTGTCATGAGATATTTGAACTGCTTTGCCAACCCAAGGATCGATTCTTGAATAGATCGCGTGATAATGCTCGCGTCCCTCTTTGACATGCCTAACAACCGCACGAGGCTGCTCACTCAAACCTAGTTCTTCTTCTACTCTATCCAGATACTCCAGATACAGCTCTTGAGACATTGGCGATTGATTCTTATCCGGATTTACGGACAAGCTATAAAGATACTTCTTACAATTGGTCAGTGTGTGCGCTTGGACTTCCCACTCTGCGAAAGCTCCCGACAAATCCTTTGCCACAGAACCTCGCAGACTGACCAGGCTCACCGAGTCGTTATCGTGTTCATTCATGAGATGAACAGCGAGATCTTGACCATTGCTGCGCTGGGAGGCAAACGGAATCATTTCTTTCGCCCGAGCGCTGCCATAAAAAGGTTCCGCAAATCGATGAGCAATATCTTCTGATCCCGAATGAGATCCTTTAGTTCTTCGTCGTCCTCTCGGCAGTAGAGTTCAAGCTCATCAGATATTTTCCCAAGGTAGGCAATGCTTTTTCCAAGGACCGATTTCTCGACCATGGGCCGTCGTAATTGGCGCGGCTGCGTCTTCTCAAAAACACATTGTGTTAAATAGGCACTAACAGACAGGCCAGAGCGTTCAACGCGCTTCTCAAACTCTGACTGAAGCGCCACTGGGGGCCGGTATGATATCGGCGGGTTGCGTTTGCTCGTTTTTTTCTTTGCCATGACCGCAGCATACGATTCTGCGATTCAGCCAAACCTCTTAGAACCCTCGCGCGAGACTCAAATTCGATACGTTTCGTATCACTCATTAGATTTTTCTCAACATCGTTTTTCTGTCACAGGAGTAGTGCGCAGCGCACGATTCCTTTTTTGTGAGACAATCAGCAGGTTCCTCACATTTTTAAAGGGGGGTTAGCGGGGGAATATTCCCCCCCAAGGTGCGCGAGAAAAGGAGGGCCATTCAGAAGGAATGGTACTACCTCGCACACCTTGTACCGCGCCCTAATCTGGACTTGTTACCAGCAACGTAAATGCTTCAATTGCGCTTAACTCTATGCGCGAGGCAAGCCTGAGGTCCATGACAGTTTTCACAGACAATAATAAGGGTTCAATCAATCTCAAGACTTCTCCAGAATTGTAATGCACATGCCAATCAACTCAGACCTTCAACAGCGAAATCCGACGGGGGAACTTTACGAGTCAATCCAGCTTGCATTTGAGTTTATGAATGAAGAGCTCTTCGATGGCTGCCTACCAAACTGCCTAATAACCTTACAACGAAGAAGATCAAGCTATGGATACTTTGCTGCCCAAAGGTTCGTTTCGCGGGAACAAAAACATTATTGCGACGAAATAGCGCTCAATCCCCTGCACTTCTCACAAAGACCTATCTTGGAAATCCTGGCAACGCTTGGCCACGAGATGTGCCATCTCTATCAGCAGCATTTTGGCAATCCTGGCCGAGGTAGATATCACAATAAAGAGTGGGCAAGCATCATGAAAAATATTGGCCTGCAACCTACGGCCACGGGAAGTAAAGGAGGAAAGGAAACAGGGGATCGAGTTTCTCAATTGATTGTCGATACCGGTCCATTCGATGATTGTGCCCGGCGCCTTATCGAAGGAGGATTTGCAATCCACTGGCATGAGCAGCTAACCGGTATTCTTAACAAGGCTGCAGATGGACAGGAAATCCCGAAGGACAAGAATGGAAAGCGCGTAAAATATTCTTGTCCAAGTTGTGCGCTCAATGTCTGGGCTCGTCATGGGGCAAAAATCGACTGTCATGCTCACGGATTATTACTTCTGCCCTCGAAATAGAAAAATCGCGACGCTAGTTACAGCGCCGCGATCATTCTCACTTTAGCCTAGCCTAGGCTCGTTGGGATAAAGATAAACATCGTTATCTATTACCTGGGTTCCTGCGAACCTAACGCCAATACCTCCATCTTCCCTATTCCAGGCGACACCTATTCGCTCTAAACCTTGGCTAGTATCACTTGCCTTTGGCGTCTTGGCGATCCAATCTGGATGATTAGTTTGCTCTGTAGTTTCAGTGGTTTCAATTTGATCAGTCATGATCTTTTCCTTTCGTTTCTGGTTCACACTATTGCGAATCCATGTGCCCGGATATTTGCAGCGCCTCCAATCCGTGTCACGGCCACACGTTTAGGCGGGCCCGCCATTGACACGGATTTGAGGTGATGCGATCCGTAGCATTGAATGGATATAGCAAGGGTTGCCGGGAGAGTTGGGAAAGACTACTGGCTCAAACTGATTTAATGTCGCTGCAACTGGGCAAAAAAATTGCGAGCCACTAGCGACGTAGGCACACAGTCTCTAGGACAAGAGTACGTGCAAGTGTTGTGAATCTTTAGGTATGCTCGGGATTACCTGCAGTCGGCATCATTTGCGTCACTGCCGAATCTGTCCTCGTAGGATCTACGAAGGCCGCAGTTTTCAACTACAGTATTGCATTTCTGCCAAGGCGGAAACGATACGAACTAAAAGCCATTGATAGTGTAGCTTTGAACGCTAAAAGCTTCGCTATTGAAATCGTTCACTCATGCAACGCAACCAGGCCTATTCTTCGCGGGGACGGAAACAGCTCAGGCAAAGTCAACAACTAAGGAGGTGTTGCTAATTCTTGCATCCATTTTTGTCGCAGGTAATCCGCTCAGAGCTACTCACCCAGTGATTAGGATTCTCCCTGGTATCAAATCCACAACCAGTTCTACCGCCCTTTGTTCCGCTATGTACTTCGTTTGTAGGTGTGTGTTTTACAGCCATAATGCTCTCCTTTCCAAATGGGAAATTGAATTCTCATTTATAGAGTGCCCTGAACCGATCAATCATCCCAGGTAGAATCGAGTTAATGAATAGAAAGTCAGCATCTCTGCAAGTTAGTTGCTCAAAAACTTACTTTTGCTGAGAGTTTTCGATATAGGGATTATTGATGTTTCATGGAAATTCAGGAGGCGCACATTTGCTCGACCGGCAAAACATCCGTGTATACTCTCAGCTTTTCGAACATCATCTAGAATACAAGGTCAATTAGGTGCAAAAACCCGAGGCAGTTCAATCTGAGATTTTTGATGACATTCCCAGAGGCGTTACCTCAAGGTTCCTCACAGAACAGTCAGCTCCCCAAAACAGGTGGATCACGGCGCCCGAGATAATTGCTCAAGAAGACATCCATTACGATCCTGCCGATCCCGGCGGTAAAATACTATTAGGCAGCGTTGGTGATCAGCTCATTGGGATCAACGATAATCGCCACATGTTAACAATGGCAGGCTCAAGGGCAGGCAAGTCAGTTACCGCAATTGCAAATCTGTTTTTCTATCCAGGCAGTGTTCTGTGTACTGACCCTAAAGGGGAACTCGCATCTCTAACGGCGAAGAAACGCGCAGCATTGGGACAAAAAGTATACATACTTGACCCTTTCGATATTGTTGACAACGACGCTCGTGAATTTCAGGCGAGTTACAATCCATTAAAGCGATTAAACATTAAACTCCCCACCTTGATAGAGGACGCGCTGTCCATCACTGATGCCATGATTGTTTCTTCTGGAGAGGAAAAAGACCCTCATTGGAACGAGTCTGCAAGTCATTTCATTATGGGGCTTATTCTCTACGTTGTTTGCGCGCCATCGCTGACAGAAGAAGAACGTAATCTTGCCACCGTCCGCACGCTTATCAACAAAGCACTTGAAACTGAGGATGTTGAAGATAAGAAGTTACTACGCCTGCCGAGACTAATATTCAAAGCTGTTCAAAAATTACGAGTAGATGGTCACGAAGAAATCTGCGACGTGATGGAAGCTGCAATCATCTCGTTCTATGATAAAGGTGAGGAAGAACGCGGCAGCGTGCTATCAACTGCCAGGCGTCACACGCAGTTCCTAGAGTTCTTCTCAATCAAAAACGTCGTTAGAGATCACGACTTTGATTTAGCTGATTTAAAACGCGACCCTAAAGGAATTAGTGTTTATCTAGTCTTGCCCGCAACCAAAATGAATTTGTGCAACCGCTGGCTACGACTTTTTATTAACCAACTCTTAAGCGCGATGGAGAGCGAGCGCGAAATACCAAAAGTCCCAGTGCTCGTATGTCTTGATGAGTTTCCAGTACTGGGCTTCATGCAACAATTACAGGACGCGGCAGGTCAGATCGCTTCGTTTGGTGTGCGCCTCTGGATCATTCTCCAGGACTGGGGCCAGGGTAAATCCCTCTACGGAGAGCGTTTCGAAAGTTTTATCGCAAATGCGGGCGTATTTCAGGCATTTGGCAATGTGGACACTCAGACAACTGAATATCTTTCAAACCGCCTTGGCCATACGCTTATTGAAGATCCTGCGTCAGCAAAACCGGATTCATCCGAGCCCGTATTATCTCCGCTCGAGCATAATCGTCAGCAATACCCTCTCTTAACGCCTGATGAAATATCCCGCACTTTTTCCAGAAATGATCCTCTCAAACGCCAGCTTATCCTCTGGTCAGGATATCACCCTATAATCTTGCAGCGCGTGGAATATTTCGATGAAGATGACCTTCTGCGCCCCTACCTAGCGGTCTAATGCCTCGTGCTCACAACCGAAGAATTGCTTACTTGCATGAGCGAGGGTCAGGAGCAGGCGCTAACACCCCACTCGCTCACGCAAGCTCAAGCGACCCGAATTATCCAGCGCATCAGGGATGAGCGAGTTTCACTAAACCAAGACGATCCCAAATTGCATGCGCTCGCTAGCATCGTGGAAGAACCGTTAAAGATTGTTAAATCAGAAGTAAGAGAGAAACTTGCCAGAGCGGAGATGTACCTCCTGCCCTATCCTGTCTGCAGCGCCTATATACGCAAATTTGATAGTCGAACAGTGATGGTCATTGGATCGGGACTAATCGATCTAATAGAAACCACGTCTTATGCAACGCAGGTGCTAGGGTTCCTCCCTCCGGAATGCGATGAAATTGAACCACTAGAAGAACTGCCAGGATATAGCCTCAGTAACATCATGGATCAATTTTGTTTCCTCTTACTTCATGGCTATAGCCATCGCGGTGCGCCCTTACCCAACTTTCTCGCCTTATGTGATCAAGAAATGATCCAGCGCGCCCGGATCTCATTTGCTGGAGGATTAGCTTTTGCATTACTGCATGAGCTTGGTCACATCGAGCTCAATCACTTAGACAGCAAGAACACCAGAATCAGCGAGGCCCGTACAACAATCACTGAGGAACTATCACTCCGGCAAAGGCAAGAAATCGAAGCTGATGAATTTGCCCTAAATAGTTTCGAAGATGAGTTTAGTGAAATTGGACAATTCTTTCTAAAATCTGCTTTCGATTTTTTCGTAAAATCAGAAGTCATAACTGGAGAGTTCTCAGCACAGCACCCTTTGACAATTAACCGAATATATCACCTGAACAGCCATTATAAGGCAGGGCACGGATATCACGATCCCGTGCAATCTGCGAAGCATTACGAAACTCTCAGTGAAAAATTCCTTGAAGCAACTTCAAATTCTACAAACCAGAAAAGTGAGTTCCTGGATATTTCAAGTGAAACAGCGCGAGCAATCCTTTCTCTTGTGCACGACCAGCTACGAGAACTATCCCTCGACATAACCCCATTGCTTTCAGCCGAGCCAGCACCAAGCTGGGAGCAGAATCTGATCAGCTTTGGCATGCCATGGCATGCATAGAGCAAAAATTGACCAGCTACTTGTGTGTTCAGGGAAACCCGCTTCCTGATAAGATCTCGGTTATATAAATAAATTTAAGTAAACCAGTTTTTAGAAACGAGCCGCCCGAATGCCTTTGATCTATCTAACCACGTCCCAAGCACATGACATCAGAGCAGAGCTCGATAAAATTTACAAAGCCAAAAACACTCCTCCCAACAAATTATCCTACAACGGTCTCGCTGCGCTTATCGAAGAATACTGGGTAGATAGTCGTTCTGCGGGCGACCTTGAGTATGTTCCAGCTGAATTTCATGACGCTGAGGTTAAACTTCATAAAACTGACAATTTTAGAAAGTTCGTCAAGAAGCAATCCGACGAAATGGAAGAACACAAGCTGTGGGCCTGTCTAGTTTGGCTTATGAGTGACGAGTGCGAAGATTCAAACCTAACCCGCTTCGACATCGCGGGATACAGCCACAACAACAAGATCGCTGGACTATTGCAGCAATTTCTTTACGAGCACACAGATGAAAGCCCACTGCTCAATGCGAAACTACTATCAGGGAAATTCAGTTTAGTTAGCGATACGCGCAAAGAATTTTCGATTACCTTTAGCCCAGGTACAAACCCACAGGCACTTGCTGTTAGAGCGGTAGAAACAGGTACTTTTGAGGGGGCAGGCTCACAAAACTATTCAGGATTTCTGGTCATCGCGCCCAATGATAGCGGCTTCATTTTGTTGCAAAACATGGAGCAGCTAACCAACCGTTTGCTTTTGCTCATGAGAATTGAAAGCCGGGTTGCCGATGATAACCTTGAAACACGCGAGCTCTTGCTGCTCGATCTTGGTTACCCAATCAATGTTTACGAAGAGCCTACTGACAACATTACGCCCGATCAACTTAAGCTGCTGAGATTCAAGAAGATACTTGACTCATCGGTTGAAGGACCTTAATTGTGCTCAACAAAGAATGGCGTTTACATAGAAATCTATGCTCCGAAGGAGATCAGGAACCCCTGTTACTACGGTATCTAAAGGTTTCTGGCTCAAACTTATGGGGCATAGAACTATTGGGGTTTCAGACTGTTGAGCACCCTGTTGATGCGCTTAGAAAGGCACTACTCATGGATTTTAACAATCCGGCTTCGGGAGATTACTCTTTGGATATCGATCATCTGGATGATGATGATCTCCAAAAACTTGAATCAATTCGGGCAAAGTTTAATGCTTCTGGTGTTGAAACTCCCAGAAAAGTAGAATCGCGAACCCTAGTTGGCTGGGAGCGAGATCTGTTTGAGATCTGCATTGCCTTCACCGGCATGCACTGGACCGATCCTGGATTCACACTAGATGAGTACATAGATGCAGGTCTGCCAATAAACTTCAAGAACCCTCTGACAGGAAGAACCCTACTTCACAATGCCGCAGCGTCTACCGTTACACAAATTGCGCAGACTCTTATCGAAACGGGGAAATGCGATTACCTTATTCGCAATAACAGTGAAAAACTGGCGTATGATTTGAGCTTTGAACTGGGACACGATTTAGCTCTATGCAAGCAACTCCTGGACCTGACACTGGAACAAGCTAGAAGCACACGCATTGATCTCAAGACTATACTCACGCACCCTAACTCATCAGATGAGCAGGACATACGCGCCTCCCTAAGTCTGGATTAATAAGCATCAGATAAACCAAGGACATCAGACGAGGTAGCTGCGAGGAGCAAGCGGCAAGAATTAGCGCACTATGAGGTAAATAGTTCTCAGGTCCACCACATGTCAGTGCGCGGCAAAAAAACATCTACAAAACCTGTCAAACCGGTGACTCTGGTATTTAGGGCACTATCGCCGCTCCAGGCAAGATGGCGAGACGTGCTCTCCCGTCTCATCCCTTTGATCGTCATGATCTATCAACTTTTCAAACTATTTCAGTACGAAAGCGTGCCAGTTCAGATGTGGCTAGAAGCGATATTACTTCCGTGGTTGCTCTTTCCGGCAATCACAGCAATTTTTGAGCTATTCCGCCACAAAGCTGTGATCAAAATGTCACCGGATAAACTTGTCATTAGATCTCAGGGGAAAACTCATAAATTGAGCCGCCGCGTAGCTCATCAATTTCAGGTGGTGGATCACTATAGAGCGGAATCGGATAGAGAAAAGAAGAAGACGACCCCCGAAACAACTAACTACTATATGTTGTCGCGCACATTATGTTTCATACAGGGCGGCGCGCACATAGATATCTTGCATACAGATAATGCCCGCTTAGCGCTCAACTTCCTTAACAGCTGTATCGCCGCTGATGAACACATGGAAGCAAAACTTGCACGAGGCAAAGGGCGAGCACTGCGCAGCGTCGACAGTTTTGCCCGCCAAGCAGGCGGATTGAATTGAAATGGGTGAACGAGGCTTAAGATGAAATACTCAGAAAAGAAGATTCACGGCGAGTTTAACAATGAATCGGACGATGTGTTGGAGCATGCGAATGAACTATCACAAAAGCCTGGCGTAGCTCACAGCGCAAAAGAGCAGATCGAGTTAAAGGAAAAGTTCTCAGTAGAGCAAACTCGCATTGATCAGAAGTATGAAGCCGAGCGCGGTAAATTGGGTGGGCAGCCACTAAACGCCCCAGCAAATACACTTGGGAACGATGATCCCGATAGGCTACAACAGCGCTACGAGAATCTCTTAACGCGCTGGCAGCACGACAGATCCCGATTAAATGATTTTCAAGAATACTCAATTGATCGCGCAAGGTCTTCAGGCACAACCTTGAGCGAAGAGTTTAAGCAGGAGGCAACCAACTCAGAAGAGATGAACGCTGGGCCTGAGGCTGAAAATGACAACGATCAAGAGTTGAGAGAAGTTCAGCCTCCCAGCCCGCCTGAATACGAAGCTGAACATTCTCGCTCACGCGGTCGACATCTTTGAGTGCCGCACCAATTCTGAATTATTGCAGGACCCTTCATGGCAACGAGTAATCACCGCTACAATCCGCCCTCCAAAATCCCGCTGGCATTTCTTTGCGGGGTCAGCGCTTACTTCACACATGATGGTATCTCAGGGCTAACCGGTACAAGCACTGCTGGAGAATTCAGCGCCCTAGTATTTGCGTTTGGCAGTTTTGTTGCCCTGCATTTATTTTGGAGCTCATGCACAAACTTCATCGTCAACGAGAGCGAACAACCCGCGTGGAAAACCGCAGTGATTATTGGCGGCGCCATTCCTTTCATTATTGCGCTGAGCAGTTGGTGGAATGTCGTCAGCCTGGCCGGTGACGCTGCACTCGACGCACAGCTTAGTGCTCATACATCTGAGATGGAACAGGTTGTTACACAAGCTTTCGAGAACGAAAAGGTGGTCTCACTAATACAAGATATCGATCTCGAAATCATAAAATACCAGCGCATGGGCGAGAGAGAAAAAAGCTCTGGTCTTTATAGTGGCAAGCCTGGACCTGGCGCTGTTCACACCCTCCTCTTGGAGACAGCTCGCAGGCTACAAGACCTTCGAGCGCTTAGTGTAGCCAATCAGAAGAAGCACCAACTACTTGAACAACAAATCTTGGCGCTCATGCAAAAAGTAAGAACCGTTCGCGCTGAAGAAGCGCTAAGGCAACAGACAAGTAAGATTGGCGCCACGATCGACCAGGTCAATCAACATCTGAACGACATTAATAACGCCGCTCTTATACAAAGTATCGCTCGGGCGGCTATAGATCTTCCCCGAGAAACAAAACTTGTGGCCAGCCTCTCCTCAAACCAAGCGACAGCTAACAATCAAAATGCGGCCATAGGCAAACTAAAACTCGAGTTAGAACATTCCGCCCTGAAACTTAAAAACCTGGCAGATACACTAAGGGGACGAGAAAAAGTAGCGCTTCCGCAATTTGAAGCACTAAGCCCTCAGTTATCGGTTATTGTTTACGCACACCAATTCATTCCGCTCTGGCTGGGGGGATTGGCGCTCGATCTGGCCTTTCTGGTTCCGCTCTTATTTCTCATGATTTCTCAACCCAGAATTTCAACCCTAAGCGATGATGAAATGCTACTTGAGCTTAGCGTTGGTGATCAGTTGAGAGCGCAAAGAGCAATGACATTGCTAAGACAGGGTGCTTTCCGCGCTCCAGCACCTCAAACACCTGGCAGCGGTGATTAATTGATCAATCTACAGTTCTGTATCCATATTCTCAGCGAGAAGCGGTACTCAATCCCGACATAAACACAAGATGTTGTGTTTATATTTTGTTTTTACCACAAGATATGCTAATCTGGCGCAATAAGAATAAGCGTGGATCGTTTTATGGGTACTAGCAACACTTTTCCAAGAATAGCCGTAGAAGCAAACAAGCTGAAAAGAGGCATATGGGACAATCGCAAGCAACTACTGGGCTCCGAGAATGTTGATCCCATAGATCTTATTGGACCAGAGGTTTTGGCGAAATATCTCGGCTACCAAATGAAGTTCCACGAAGAATTATTGACTGCTGATCAAACTGCTGGACAACAAATCGCAGGAATTCTTGATCGCAAAAATAAGACGATTTATATCGCCCAGCAATTCTCAGCCCAGTGTAGGCGATGGACGGGTGCACACGAAATCGGTCACATTCTTCTGCATGATCAGCTAATTGCCCACCGAGACAGGCCAATGGATGGCTCATCCCGAGGTCACCGCGATATTTTTGAGAGACAGGCTGACTATTTTGCTGCTGTTTGGCTCATGCCCGCAAAACTAATGTACGAAGAATTCAAATTGAGATTCGGCCATCCACTCCAGTTAGACAGCGATTCACATTATTGGTTGGTTGAAAACAACCCTAAAGCCCTTAAGGAGCCTGCAACGCCTTTCGACTGGGCGATGTTGATTGCAACTTGTGAAAATTTCGGTGGCCGATCTCTCCCCTCCCTGGCATCTAGATTTAAGGTCTCTCCAACAGCCATGGCGATTAGAATCCAGGAGTTAGAGTTCTTTGACAACCGTTTGAGCAGCAGTAAGTAAACGGAAAAAGGTCCACTCTATCTGCTCGCTCTCAGTTCCCAGCCAGATCTGGCTTCACTCGAGATCATGAGAGAAAAGCGCCATTCACTACGTAAGACTGATTGCAAAACAAACTTCGACGAGGCACCCATTTCATACACGAACTCTTATAGCAACGAACAAGCCCGACGGACTTTCTATAACGGTAGACACTTCCGATCTCGATTAGAGGCAAAATGGGCATTTGTGTTTGATGAATGTGGCTTTCCGGGATACCAGTACGAACCCAGAACATTCACTACATCACTCGGCCCGTATCTTCCCGATATGTTCTTCTATCATGAAAAACTATGGCTTGAGATAAAACCACTGCTTCCCTCTGAGAAAGAAATTAGAAAGCTAAACGACGTTCAATCTCAAGTAGAGGGACAGTGCTATTTCCTCTGCGGCTTTCCTAGCAGTTCTCACGATGGGCATTGCCACCACCTGCAAGGATGTGCCATTGCGCAAGCGGATGGAACTTCCTGTCCAATCGATGAGTTATTTTCTCAGTTTGACATCATCCGGCAATCAAACTTCCTGCAGCATCTAAGCCGAGTCAAATACCGATTTAATGGTCCGCGCCAGGCGTCGGAGGTCGCCATGGAGCTATTTGATGGGGAGCACTATGATTCTCACAAGAAACTAAACCAACGGCTAATCAATTTGGGAATTGCCTGAAATTCCGCCGAATTAGCCCTCCAACTTAGCTTAGATGCTTCGTTGCCACTCTTCATTACACACCTAACAAGCTTCCCTGAGGACGCGCTCCCACATAGCAGGCGTCCTCAATGTCTATTTTCATTAGATCAATTTGATGGATTGAACACCCGCTACAGTCGTGCCTATCGTCTCAAAAAAAGCTTCAAGATCCTGTTTAGCATTCGCGCGACCAACAATTTCTTGATCCGCCAGATTTTGTAAATGGTCCTTATCATGATGTCCAACCCAATAAACCAGCGTCGTAATATTATTTCTACGTTTTAGGCCAACGAGTTGGTCCCTAGGCAAACTTGGGGTCACGGTATTTATGCCATCGGTCACCACAATCACGAGTTTAGGCAGCTCAAATGGGTCTGTTCCCAGGGGTTTGCCCGTCCTGGCAAAACCTTTTTCCAGAGCATTCATTAACGCAGTAGCCCCGCTTGCGGGGCTAACCTTATCAAATGCAGATTCAGTGTCCGCGCACGCAACCTCTTTGTTACCTGGCACCAAAGGGCTTACATCTGAGGCAAAGGTGAAGATTTCACATTTCGTGAAGCTTGGCAGGCCTGCCGCAAAATCCTTTGATGAATTAATGGCAGCACTTTGAAAGGCTGACATTGATCCAGAGTTATCAAGTAGTAGTGCAACTGACACATCTATGGCAGAAGCAGATTTCAACGGCGCATAATCAGTTTGCAGCGCCGCATAAGTTAGATCATAGACACCAATATCTTCAGCTCTTGGAGATATGATATGTTGCTGATCGTCGTAGAAAATAACTTGCACAACTCGCACCCCAGATTGAGTTTCTACGCCCATAATGGAAACATGGGATACGGGCGCCACAGCGCCCACAATAATTTCATCTTTTTCACTGATGGCAAACTGCGTGATTAATCGCCCATCCGCTAGCCTGAGATCTTGCCTGCGAACTTCTAGAGTAAGCAAGTCATCTTGAGTGGCATTGAAATCAATCATGAAACTAACGATACCTAATTTCGCAACCGCTTCATCAGGATCAGATAGTTCAAAAATACGTTCTTGAGGCTGAGGATCGGGCGTAGAAATCTCGAACTCAGCGCTCGCACCGGTGCAAACGAACAGAAATACAAAAATTAATTTTTTCATCTTCTCACCTCGATAATTGATCCTTTCTTAAGGGCGTAGCGCGAAGCTTCTATATCGTGAAACTCAAATTTCTTCGCACTCGATTGCAACCACTTAACCGCTGGGTCCAGCTTCTCGAGCCAAACAAATTTCTGGTGAGGATTAACCCAATAAAAGCTGACCTGTTCAATTTGATCATGGGCAGTAAGGATGGAAGCAATATCAGTCTTTGGTGGTGGCTGGGGTAATTTGATGGTGACATTGGAGCCACAGTCTCTGGGCGTGTTAATCAGGGATGAAAATACCAGCACATATACCTTGTCATAACCTTCAGCTGTGCGCTGCGCGAGGTTGTAATCCAGTTCCCTAAAAGCAGCGCCCAAGTTATTGCAATGGTTAGGTTTTGTCTCAATGACTTCAATGAGTTCTTCCGCCCGTTCAATGTCTTTCAGCTCAGCCAATTCACCAACCCAGAGCGTCCGCCCCATCGATGTTGAAATTACATCCAGGCGAGCGGTCGCGTAGTCCCTTTTTCGCAGTAAAGACTTTAGCTGCGCAAGGAGCCGCATTTTGAATATGCCGGCTTCCTCCGGATCTGATATCACGCCCGATTCATCAATGATGAGCTGAATTCCAACTTTGCTCTCCTGTGCTTTTACATCCGTAGCACCAAAACCAACTACTAATACAAAAATCGTTAATAAAATTTTCATCAAAACTCTCCTTCCATATTTCGAGATCGAATAACAGAAGCAACAGCAAAGCCGAGCCCCAGATTGATTAAAATAATTGTCACAGCCATGATGAGCATAGGCAGTAACCCTGTTTGTTCCTCTCCAATATTGGCAATCGGTCCAGGCGTGGTCGTTTCCAAAATTCGGAGCATGAGGACCGAGAATTCACTCATCACAACAAAGCCATAAGTAATAGCGATCATCAGCCCAACAATCCGGTTTAGTCCCTTCTGGAAGAACTGCGATGAGTCTTCAAAGATTTCTTCCTGATGGTCCAAAAACCAATGCCAACCAACAATTGGCGTTATGACTGCTCCCATACCCAGCAATGTATTGAGAAGATCAGAAACGCTTAGGTTATTGATGAGTTCGTACGGCGGGAGACCGAGGATGTCGACGAGGAAATAGTTGGCCCCCACTACGTTCGCGAGGGAGTAATTGGCGATGTGCAGAGCGAGATTGAAAATTTCAATTATTCCCAGCACCAACGCCCCAATTAAAAACTTATAGTCCATGATGAAAACCTTTGTTAGATTTGGGTTTTCAATTTTGGCCGAAGACACAAAGCCAAAGCCTCGTCTCCACCTCGCCGATTCACATATGAAGCTCTAAAAAGCAGAAATGTTTTAGTCCCTGTTTTCGGTTCTTCACTCATGAGCAGCCGTCAATCGAATACTGAGCAAGATATCGGATTAGAAATTACAACTGACCACAAAACGTACAATCAACCTAACAACTTCACGAATTCTTACTCTAGAGAAACAATCCGCTATCAATATACTTCACATTGTGCTGAGATATCTGAGAAGAAGCTTCTTAGAAACGCACTGGGATAGAACAAAAAATGGAGACAGAGTCTCAACCAAGATCTAACGAATACAATAATGAGATGGTCCTAGAGTTTGCTGAGCCTTTATATTACGACTTCGAAAAATTTGAAGTTGGCAATCTAACAAGACTCGCTTTGGACCCGGCGAATTGGACCTTTAGAGCTACACAAACTACAGGACAACAATACTTACTCTCTCATGAGAGTGGGGTTTCATTTCGCGCTCAAATAAAAAAAGGAACAGGCAAAAAGAAAGGTACATACAAAATACAAGGCTGCGTTGAAAATACAGCTGAAATGGATGGTTCATTTTTTGATCAGGTAAATATCCAGGGCAAGGGTGATCAAGGACTCCAGTTAAGGCCGGCCCAGCTTGGGGCCATATATTCCTTGATGGCTCATTGGTCCTTGTCAGATGATGTTGCGACCGTAGTACTACCAACGGGCACTGGCAAGACCGAGACAATGCTGGTCACAACGCTTGCTGACAGAGCAAAAAGGACTTTGATAATATCGCCTACAGTTGACTTAAAGGATCAGATCGCAGGTAAATTCGCAACCTGGGGGTTACTGAGAAGAATGAATGTAATTCCTCAAAGTGCACCTAATCCCGCAATTCTAGTTCTCAAGAAAACGCTAACAACGGCAAAGGATATCGAAGCAGTATTGCTGGCAGACGTCGTTATCACTACTCCAGGCTTGATAGCGCGCGCCACTCCACAGATAACCCCCAGTCTGCCTACACTTTTTTCACACGTATATTTCGACGAGGCACACCACACCCCTGCTGCAGAATGGAACTTGTTAAAATCGACATTTAGCGGTTCCAAACTGGTCCAATTCACTGCAACGCCATATAGAACCGACCGCAAGCCAATCGAAGGGAAAATCGTTTACAACTACCCCTTATCCCAAGCATTAAAGGACAACTGCTTCTCCAAGATTTCCTTAGTAACTGTGGATGAACGACATCCAAGAATGAAAGATAAAGCTATCGCGGATGCAGCAATAGATAGATTGAATGAGGATAGGGCTAAGGGCTGGACTAGACATCGCGTGATGGTCAGAGCCAACAATCTGATTCATGCCGAACAACTTTATTCAGCTTATCACGAATGGTTCCCGTCGGAGCGTATAGCTCTCGTTCACTCCAAAACAAAAAACAAGAAATCTATCATCCAAGGTATCAGAGATGGCGCATATGATATTGTTGTCTGCGTGGACATGCTCAAAGAAGGTTTTGATTATCCCGATCTGAAAATCGCTGCCGTCCACTCTGTTCATAAATCCTTAGCGGTTCTCCTTCAATTCATTGGACGCTTTACGCGGGTCGAAGAAGGTCTTGGAGATGCTTCATTCATCGTTAACTATGCAGAGGAGAATATTTCAACAGAGCTAGAGAATCTTTTTCAGGAAGGCTCCGGCTGGGAAGAAGTGATCAGCGAAATCGCAGATGAAAAAAAGGCTGAGGCTGAATCTCTACTGTCTTTCCTGCAAGCCTGTAAGCCGTATTCAGGATTTGACTCACCGGACATTGAGCTGAACCCAAAACTGGTTTATCCGGCGTTGAGCTGCGTTTGTTATCACACCGAAACAGTTGACTGGAGTAGATTCAAAGACGTCTACAACCTGAACAAATACGCTCTTTCCCAACCTTTTGAAAATGCAGAGGAGAAGGTTTTTTATTTTACTACCCAAAAACGAGAGAAGGTAAAATGGGCCCGCACTGATCAGATTCGTGATCAAACATGGGGCCTCGTCGCAATGCATCACGACCCGGCTTCAAAGCTCTTGTACATAGGATACTCAGAAAAACGCCTAGATGTTGCTGGATTGGTCGAGGCGATAACTGACGGCAACGGGATCGCAATAAATGGAGACTGTGTTTTTCGCTCCTTTGATGCTATTAAACGCCTAAGCATTGTACATGCGGGAATATTCAAACCAGCCAATCATCTTCACCGTTATTCAAGGCTTAGTGGCGCAGATGTCACTACCGAGTTAACGAGATGGAAGAACGGTGGGAAATGCCAGAAATCAGACTTTGTCGGTGTAGGATTTCGGGACGGCTTCCCAGTGAGCGTTGGGGCCTCTGTTAAAGGAAAAATCTGGAGCCCTGCGCGTGCAGGAGACTTGAAAGAGTGGAGAGCATGGTGCCGTGCCATGGGTGAACTAATCACGGATGCGAACATTGACTCAAATCAGCTTCTAGAAGAATCAGCTACAAAGACTGAAATAGATACATACCCATCTGAACTCGTTGTTCTCGCTGCAGATTGGTCAGAGAGCTTGTATGAACGAATGCATAAACTAACTTTGCAGGGTCCGAACCTTAGCTCAATCATGCTCGTTGAAACTTCACTTAAATATCAATCTATTAAAGACGCGACAGCTGAGTTTGTTTTAACGATTGTTGATCAACAATTGTCTTTCTCTATAACGCTAGGAGGCGACAGTGGCCACAGCGTTGAAGGACTGGATGAGTGTGACGTTGTGGTAGAGGGATTGAAAAGTGACCCAATTTCACTCACTCAATTTTTCCATGAAAACCCACCCACCCTATTCTTGCTCAATGGCTGCACAATTTCAGGCTGCGTCCACACAAACTACAATGAGGCAGAGGTCCAGAACATACCCACTGAAAGCATAGAAGTTTTAGACTGGACCAACGTCGATCCTACGATTGAATCTCACTTCAAAGGAAGCAGCCCTCGAGAACATTCAATTCAAGAGTTTATGATGAAACTCATGATAGACCGAGGAGCATCTATAGTTTTTAACGACGACAATGCAGGTGAATCTGCTGATATCGTGGCTATATTTGAGAATGCTGATGTCATTCGTTTCGAGCTTATTCACTGTAAATATTCAAAACAACAATCAGGGGCCCGAAAATCCGATCTTTATGAAGTCTGCGGCCAAGCAATTGTTTCATTACGTTACAAATGGAAACCCGAAGAATTACTCAAGCACCTGGAAAGAAGAAACGGAAATGGCGTTCTAAAAGACAAACGCTTCTACCACGGCAATTTAGAGAAACTCGAGGAAATTCGAAAAGCACTTAAGTACAGTGATATAAGCTTCGAGTTTGCCATTGCTCAACCTGGTGTCGCAAATGCTGAACTCACGCCAGACATGAGAAATCTGCTCGGCTCTGTTTATTCTACTATCGTCGAAATGACCGAAACGAAGCTTCGTTGCTATTTCAGCAGCTAGAATTCACCTAGCCTGTAACGCATTGCTTCAAGAAACAGTTAACGCGGTCTAGGCACAATAAGTATACAAAGCTCTATTTCAGCTCAACCGCATAAACATTCGATGCGCTAGTGTAGTTTCGCTCAAACCAATCAATGATAACTGGGTTTTCGTCGGACGATATTCTGAAAGCCCGAGCATTAGAACCTACGCCCTCGTGAACAATCAGTACACGCGAAGGAGCTTTTGTATATTTTGTAAAAATGGCAAAGCCAAAGTCAGAGTTAAATCCTGTGGCCTCAAACAAGTCCATTTTATTCATATTGGGCACAGTCTTAACTTTAACGCCGTTTGCCGCCTGCTCTCTTGCACTGTCAAGCGCGCTCGAGTCACTAGGGAATATTCTCTCAATACTTACACCTTCTAGAGCTGCAGCGAGGTTTGCTTTGAAGTAACTTTGCACCGAATTTGAGGCATAGTTTTTCGTTCCACAATACGCTTGGACTTTGGTTGGCGACTTCGCTTTTCTAAGAACATCTAGCTCATCTGTTAAAGCGCTGTATACCTTGTGCTCACCTCTGATTTCTGTGAATGAATCAATGAGGTTTTCAGAGATGTTTGCAGCCAGCCCCAATAATATAGGGGGCACATTCCGAGATTTTTCCGTCATTTTAGAAACGATCGATTTTATTTCGCTAATATTTAGTGCAACGGGATTTTTTTCCGAGGCTATTTGGGTCAGCAGCGGGAGAACACCCATCTCTGGATCAAGAAACAGATTAAGAATGAGCTTTCGGTTCATCCTGTGCGAAACGTAAATCTGAAACCAGACCGCTGATACCCCAAACACAAACATGGACCAGTACGAATTTGGGTCAGCATGATTTAGATATTCGAGAATCCCTGACACCAATAAGCCCACGAAAGGGCCAATTAGCAGCAAATTGGAGTCCTTATCTTGATTCAATCCATGCTCTAACAGTTTTAGGCCAGTTGATAAATTTGATTTCTTAGTATCCTCACGCTGATCAGTCTCACCTTCATTAGAAGCCTGAATCTGTTTAATACTCTCAAATGAATTCATGCCTTGCTCCTTCTATCGCCCCAGTTCGCCGCCTAACGTAAAAGTCTTTGCTTTTTCGAGCATATATGTAAATTTATTCGTTCCAAGATCAATTTGGGTCAAATTCCTTGACTAAAATTATGCCAAAGTTAATATGCGGGAGAGTTTTAGGGGCCCAGGGTCATTTAGAGCTCTTGGAACAATTCCGATGAACGGACAAAGACATGAAGAACACCTCCACTTTTGAGTCAGATATACCTTCAGGGCGGTTACTAGCGGCAGCGAGGGTCCGAAGTGGGTTAACTGCGTCAAAGCTCGCGCATGAAATTGGCATGAACTGCTCACAACTATCGCTGATCGAACATTGCAAGAGAGTACTAAACGTTGAAGATCTGTTAAAAATTCGGAAGTACGTGTCTTTTACACAGGCGGAATATGATGCCTTGTGGAAGCAGGCCAGAAAAACTAGCTCTTATCTGAAAACTGTTAACGATGCTGTTCTGACGAGCGAGATTATTGACAATCCGCACAAGCAGAATCTGTTGATCGCTTTTTCCAAGGCTTTGTCGGAAGCTAGAGAGGATTTTGAGGATTCATCAATCACTTGCAAGTTGAAAGAAGCCCCTTTGCTGACTTCTGCTAGATTTGTGAGGGAGATTGATTGAGCGACTGTCGGTCAATTAACAAGCTTAACTACACACACGCATGTTTTGATAATCATACATTCCCTTCTCACAACTCCCAAGAATAAAGAGCTGAAACCTCACTCGCTTGAATTCCCAGATAACGTAGTGTCTCGCTCTCAGAACTATGACCATATGCTTTCATGAGGAGAGGTATTGGCGAACCAAAGCTAGTTCGTTGGTGATAACCCCACGTCTTTCTTAATGTGTGACTTCCAAAGTTTCCTTCAAGTTCTGTTTCAGCACACCATTTTTTTACCAGATTACACAAAGCGGGAACCCCAAGAGTCCCACCTTTTTGGGAAGGGAACAGCGGCGCTTTCCCTCCTAATAATGTTCCAGCTCCATAGTTCTCATAAAGAGCCAACCAAGTTTGAATGGCGGCTACGACAGTTTTATTTACGGGCACTGCTCGATATTTCCCATTCTTAGACTGCTTTAACTCCAAGAGATCTCCAACTTCCAAGCTGCGAACCTGCCCTACTGTAATGGACAGGAGTTCATTGGCCCTCCAGGCCATGTTTATGCCCATTACAAATATACAATAGTTTCTATGTTTCCCAGATTGAAGCAGCCGCCGTTTTATAAGCCGAACTGCCGTGAGATCACGTATCGGATCAACCTTGATCGCATCACCTGTTTGCGGGTGGTTGAGGTTGCGCCCTCGGCTTCGTTCAGTCATTTCCCTCCCTCTCCAATACCTCTAAAAGTAATTAACTTTTCAAGGAAAGAGAGTCAACGGCTTTAATGCTAGATAGAAAAGGCGGTTGAGATGAATAGTGGAGTCCGGAGAGTTCTTAAAATGGCTACGCAAGTGTTGCCCTTACTTGGGTCGTTAACTTTCCTTGAAAAGTTAACATTTTTAACTCTTATGTAATTATAGGAGTGAATTCCCTCCGTGTCATATTTACGCGGTATATTTGTTCTTGGATTAGTCCTGTCAATTCTCATATCCCCAGTTGTTTTCGCTGCGGAGGATAACCCCGGAGAAGAGGTAAAACTCCCATCCGCAGATCTGCGTGGTAGAAATGAAGATGCCGTGATCTACACAGCCACAATCAACTCTAGAGACGGCCACATTCTCGTTTTTTTTGGGAACGATGAAGCAGCATTCCATGCTGTTCAGACCGCGTTACGTCAGGCTATGACTGAAGGCATGCATATAAAGGCGTTAATTCATGCATCACCGCGTCCGACAAAGACTTTTGGTAAACATAGAGTTGGTACGGCCAACGAAATCATGTTCTTCGCCGCCCAACGTACAACTGGAACAATGACCAATGCCCAAAAGAACGTATCTGCCTTATCTGATGAAGTCCTCAGAATTGTTCGAGAAAACCAAGGTGACTACGTTAGGGAAGGGGCTTAGTTTCAGAAGTTATTGTACTTTGAATACTACCGTATTCTTTTGAGCCTGAATCTGGAAGTAAGGATGAGAGATCCAAGTGCGCCAGGTCAGGCACACGTTCTACGATGTCGCTATTCTCCTTTCTGAGATATTGGTTCTCAGCATCAAAACTATCAATTGCTCCTTTGACTTCACCTGGATCGTAACGATCTATCACTTGACCATATTTTTCTTCATATTCCCTGATTGCAGCTTCAGCCATTTCATCTCTCAAACTGCCATCCGAATTCACTTCGATCTCTTCACCATTGAGCAATTTCTGCAAGTGGTCGGATAAAGCATGGTGATATTGATTGAGGAGCTCTATACGCTCGTTGTTAGCCCTCACCTGGCGCTCAAGATCAGCGATTAATTCTGCGAAATGAAGATTCGTATCACTATCTGAGCTTTGATCATCCTTCTGGCGTTTTTCCTTATCTTTGCTCACGGCAGCATGCTTTTTATGTTCCTCACGCTTGGATTTCTTCGCTAGCGTTTTAAGATAGGCTTCATCATCAATGGGAACAGCCCGTGAAAACGTGCCTCGCAAAACACCTTTTTCGAATACCGTTTCTTCCTCTAATTCACCACTATCGACCATAAATACACTTCCTCGGCACTTATTGTCGCAGACAATCATTAACCATTAGTTAACATGGGAACGATTACTTGATATTTTCTCCTGCCCGGGCGCGAGCTAATTACCCTGCTCTATCTGGGCCAGCGCATCTTGTACCGCCATTGTAGAAGGGTGATCTTCATCGAGCTTGCGCGCTCTGACGTCCAGCGCATCCGAGTAGTGTTGCTTCGCGGAGTCTATGTTTCCCATTGCCTGATCTAACTGGCCGTAATTGAAAAGTATATGAGCATAGGTCAGATGATCTTTACCAAAGGCCGAAGCACTTAGCCCGTTTTTCATGCGATTGTAGAGACTCTAACTAGGTACTCAATTTCAGCCGAAGAGCGAACCTAATCCTGAAGGCTGGGGCATCTGCGAAGATTCGATCTTCGATGTACAAATACTTGTAATTTGGATGAGAGATACCTGGAATTGGACACACTTACCCATTGAAGATCGTCAAAACAATAAGGGTATCAACTATGAAAATGCGCCAAAGGAAGATCTCCAAGAAAGCTATTTTAGTACTCGTATCAGTTGCATCGTTGTCAGTCACTGTCAGCGTTTCAGCATTTGAATGGTGGATTGCTTCATCATTCTGTACGAATGGTGGTTCTCAGTCTCAATCGCAAATCAATTCGTGCGACACGCCGAATGAAACCACAGTCGGTGCTGCGTACGGATCGGCTAGTTCTTTAAAAAAAGGTAAGACTCACAATTTTGTTTTCAGTAACAATCTCAGTCCTATTGGAACGACAATGAAACGACACTGTTTTACGACCCAAACCGGTTGTACTCAAATAATCGCATTCGATGCCAATCCGCCCGGGAACTATTTGGCTTGTGTGAGTCTAGAAAACTGCCTCCCATCTCCAATTGTAATCGACGTTGACGGTGACGGGATAAAATTAGGAGCAGCTGGTGTCAGAGTCGAATTTGATATTGATGCCGATGGAGAGGGAGAGATGATTCAGTGGCTTCGTCAAAGTGGCGATGAGGCGTTATTAGCCATCGACCTCAATGGGAACGGGATTGTGGATGACGGTGCCGAACTCTTCGGAAATGCGATGAACATAGTACGAAGTGGCGAGAAAGCGACCACAGGATTCCAAGCTTTAGCACAATATGATCGACGCGCACTCGGTGGGAATAGAGACTTTAAGATTACTCGTAAAGATGAAGTATGGCTTTCACTTCTCCTATGGTCGGATACCAACGCAGACGGTGTTTCAACGATGAGTGAAATTGTTCCGATATCCACAACAAAGATTAGGTCACTTGGGACTGTACCCAAGCATAAAGACATATTTGATGAGTCTGGGAACTGGCTTCCTTTGTGGGCCAAGGCTAAGGTGAAGCAAGGTAAGAATGTTGATATGGTTGATGTCTTCTTCGCGATGTAATCTCAAATGAAAACCAAGAAAGTTTTTAGCTTGGCCGTTGTTGCTGTCCTCGGTGCTTTAGGGACTTGGGTAGTCTTAGATTTCAAGGGCAATGAGTCGAATATTGTTAATCCCAAATTCGGCTCTATGCAATCAAATGAAACAGAGAATATGCCAATCGCTCGAGAAGAATCAAAAGATGATTCTACTTCAACTACGCTTGACGATTGGTACTTAGACGAAAATGATCCGGAAGATTTCCTCTCCGTTTCCACGGCCACAACCTATCTCAACTATCCTGAAAGCCCGTTTCAAGTTTATGAACGATACATCGAAAAGGCTAAAGGAGGAGATGCCGCAAGTATGTATCGCGTTTCCAAAGCCTTTCTCGAATGTTCAAAAGCTCCTAGGAGTCAAGAGCACTTCGACAAATTCTACTTAGGAAACGCTGCTTTAGAGCCGTATTGGGCTCAATTCGAAAATGCCATGAAACGATGCCAATCTTTCACAGAATTGTTTGGGGAAGACGTTGTATTAGCTCTGGAATCGAAATACTGGAGAGATCGAGCAGCAGAAGCCGGGTACCTGACTGCGGGAGCTGAGCGTTTAATGGATGAGATAGACGGCAATATTGAACGGAACTCGAAAAATGATGAGTTGAGAAAACTGCTCGATGAGGCGGTTCAGATTGAAGGGTATGGCGCATATTATCAAATGGCTCATTATTTGGAGCGTCTTGAGTTCGACAACGATCAATTTTCTGATTCTCGACACTTCGGGGATCGACCGAACATCGCTGCAGCTTGGAGATATGCAGGGTGCAAGCTTCAAGAAGGATGTAATCAACAAAAGTTTATCTCCCAAATGAAAAGATCGTGGCATGCTTATGAGACAGACGAATTCCTAGAGCATGTACGCAAAATTGAGAATTCAATTGTTGTAGATCTGTAACTCAGTTCGGTGGCAGACAACGTTTAGCTGTAGTAGTCGCGACTAAACCTGACAGATACCGGTTTTGATATGTACTGACTATCTCGTCTTGCATTAATAGGCTGCAATTTATGTGGAGTACATTCTTGGTCATGGTGGTGAGTTAGGTCACCAGTGTTATTTGTTGTAATTCTGATTTCACTGAATGTCTTTTTGATCTTAAATTACCAAGGATCTCAATATGGAAGAGCCCGTTCCTGAAATCTCGAGGTCAAGTAGTGTAACCAAATAGCGCAATTATTCGGGTGAACATCTCACTCTCCTCAGGGAAAAAAGCACTTTATCCCTACTTTCACATGACCAACGCCTTTTCCCTGAATCTACATCCGATCGGCGTACAATCTGATCCATGTGCAAAAAGAACAATCAATCGTGGAGCGTTGAACTCTGTCTCCAAAAAATAATCCACGGCCATACCGCCCCATCGACCAAAAAATCGACACATAAAGCACTCACAGCTCAGAACCTGAACGAAGCCTTGGTCATTAGCGCAAAACTCGTCGAGCAATATGGAGAGGAATACCTATTCTATTTTGACTACCTCACTCAGCAATTAGCCAACCTACATCAGAAATCCCGGAAACGAGATTGGATCCGCAATCTCGCTGCACAAAACTTGCCGCTAGAGTAGCGAGGTTTTCTGAAGCCAGTGAAGCTTTTGCTCCAGACTTGGGCCAAACCCATATCGCGGCCGAACATACTTATGCCCCATCAAGGCAGCCTGAACTTTATCGGGTGGCTCTACAGCCGTCAGCCGGTCTTCAAAGCTATGTCGCAACGAATATAAGGTGTGATTGGTCGAAGGCAGTAATTCATGCTCCCTGAGATATTTTCCAATAGTGCTAGAGATCAGCGTGTTTTTGCCTAGGTAGCGCTGAAAGCCTTGATTGAGTTCGGTAAATGCGACAAGCGATGCACCAACAAGTGGTATGTCACGCTCACTTTGTGGTGTTTTAAGAGATCGAATTTTATTCGGCCTAATTTTTATGTGCGGTACATCGTGATCTAACTGAATATCTCCTTCTTCGAAATTTAGCCCCACAAGCTCTCCAACCCTGGCTCCTGTATCTGCCATTGCATAAATGAAAAGAATACACTCCTCGTTCATATTTAAGCGTTCACGGCACAATAAAACCTCAGTAATATAACGAGATTCAAACGGGGATCGTGAGTTCCCAGCTTCTGTAAAGCCCGTTCGCTTAAAAAGCTGGTCAAAATCCTGTGAGAGTGAATAGTTGTCTCCGGCTAATCTGAGTATCACTCTGAGCGCTGATATGTCTTTGTTAGCGGTGTTGGCAGTATGGCTACCCGCAGTAATCCGATCGGCCCACCATTCTCTGTACTTCAAAATCTGTTCTCTGCTGATCTCGCTTACCGGAACATTACCTACGACTGACTTAAAATTATCCACCGAACGTTTCTTGGTACTCTTCCAGACATGTTTTTGTCTATCGGAGGAAGAGGACAGGTTAGCCGTCTCATGCCTGGCATAGTCCTTGAAAGCACGATCCAGTGTAATCTGTTCGTGTCCTCCGACCCCCAAAACCGCTTCCCGGACCAACTTTTCATTGGTCCTTCCCGCGATAGAGAGACGTTCAATTACCCTTTCAACTGGTTCATTACTAGTGACTTTATTAGCTGGCTTGTACGAAAAACCAAATGACTTGGCTGTTGATATCATTTTTTCGAGTTCGTCATGATCACCGATTTTGCTATCCCTATGGGAATACCAGTAGTTTTCCAATGCTTCATTTAGAGACGCGCACCGTGCGCGCGCCACAACCTCGCTGTCAGTTTTCAGCGATGCCTGAAGCACTGAGCAGCGATGTAGATGTTTGTACTCATCCGGTACACGCCGCCTAAAGTGGTACCATTTTTTTCTTTTCTTTAGATAAGCCATCGATCCTCATGTGGTACAAAATGTGGGACATTTTGTGGGACAAAAACACATGTATATCGTTAGCAGAATTTATAGGAAGCTGTCAAACTTTACGATTGTTTTGGTTTTCCAACTACTTAGCGGGAAATTATGTCTATACCCACTTAAGTAAGTGGCGCGAGTGACGGGACTTGAACAATTAAAATGAGAAACCACAACCTACTGATATTACTTTGATTTTTCATTTTGGCTTTTTACCGTGTGGGACAAAATGTGGTACATTTTGTGGGACAATTCTATCGTATCAATTAGCTATCAAACTTAAAAAGTTATCCACCGAGATTAGTCGATACCCTTTCAATTAATGGGAGCTTCGATAATGCAATTTTGAAATGCTATTTATCAGGAGTTCCTGCTTAGATCATAATCTTTCAAGTTCTCTCCTGTTAGATACACAGCGCACTATAAACCCACATAGGCTACCGGATTAAGACACCGCATTGAGTCCCGTAAGCAGGATTAATTCTTAAAGTTAGAACTTTGAACATTTTGTACATCTAGCACGATTTATGTCCAAATTGAAAAATGCCCCTCCAACACGAATTGACAATGAGGAAGAACAAACTCTCCCAGCAACAGGCTACACTAACAAACACTTCTATTCTCATACCTCGCTAATGACTTTGGTAACGATTAATGGATAGAGTCCTCCAAGAAGCGGATCCCGGTCGATCCCCAGCGTCCTCTCATCAGGCTTTACTTCTACTGGCAAATTAACGATTCTATCTTTCTCTTTAATCCAATTGTAAAAGTTCGGCCAGATTCGTTTGTAACTTGCTGCCAATACAATTTTTTCAAATCTGTTTTCATTTTTATTCGGTGGGAATATTTCCTCAATTTTAGTTACCAACTCAGGATTTGTTGTCCCGTAAATTTTTGTCTCATCTTCAACACTGGCAGCTCCTGACAGATAGATTCCGCTATCATTCCTACCGACAATACTTTTTAGCAGCTCAAGCGTTCCGGTTCTCAACTCAGATTGACTCGTCAAACCTTTCCACGTCTCATTCTTCGTTACGTGATGCAATAGTCTTGGGCTAAAAGGATTATCGAAGCAATCTTCTTGGACGATAAACACACAAATATTCGGGTTTTCTACAACTCTCAGTGAACCTAGTGCGCTTCTAACCGCTCGACTGTACGAATTAGAGATGATGAACACCGTACCCTTGGTGTCTTTATAGTTATTATTAAGATGCTTTTCAAAATTCTTAATCATTAACTTTCTGCAGTAGTGAAGATAAGCTGACGTATCGTGAAACCACCCCTTTAAGTTTTCCTCTCTCGATCTGTCCAATTTCAAAAACAAGTAGAGATACGAATAAATTTTGAGCCGAAGGCTCACAAAGTAATCTACTAACTGATGCCCTATATGACGGGGAATTCGTTCTTCTTCTGACTTAGAAGCCTTTATCAAAGCTTGTAATCTATGTTTGAGCTTCTCGTATTCTAACGGACCGTGAATCGAATTTAGATCTTGAGACAGGGTCGTTGCTAGAAGTCGGCGAAAGAGAGAATGACCTCGATAGGCACCAACCAGAACAAAAAGAAGCTGACAATCTTTAATGGTGAGACTTGGGTTTCCTAGTATCTGTGCTAAACGCTGAACTGATCCAGAATTTGATTCTGTGATGAAGAGTGCTTCTAGTTCCGTCATGTTCAAATTAGTTGATCGCAGAGCGCGTAGATGGAGCCACTGATCTTGTACGTTTTCCCTAATCTTCCTTGATTGCTCATAGAGGTTTGTACGGTAATCCTCTTCATGATCATCGCTCAAAAAGCGATTATTGAGGTCCACTTTGGTTATTCTATCTATGAAGACACTGGGGCTAAATTTGAAAAACTGATCGCAAAAAACTCTCGTCGTGAGCCCAAAACGTGGGGCAACAATTTTTTTGACCTCTTCTATGGTCTCGAACCTAGTAGTGTTTTCCGCCAAGACATTCACCAATGACGTCGGCTTAGTCATCCGACCGGAGTCTTCAAAATACCAATTGGGATCCTGTTTGATTACAGATTGAATTATTTTGGAGCTAATCGTTGATAGAAAATAGATTGAAATTTGAGTGTCTATGTTTTGAGTGACGATCTTTGCATACAACTGAGGATCTTGCCTGCACAGCCAAAATGTTGGCAGCACTGAAACAAAAAACAAACAAGTGACTGAGATGAACTTTATCACCATTTGATGTTTCGTCACGAACTCACCCGGTTCAATTTGGTCGACCCAATGTACGAATTGCACCGTCCAATTAAATGGCTTAATGCTCATTAGCATTTCGTGAGAACCCGAAAAATGTAACACCCAATAGGGCAATATAGACGCGAGAAAGTCATCAAAGTGGGGGGCAGCGTCGATGAGCGCGTAGGTACCAAGTGTGGCTACGCCAAACACAGCCAAAAATCGATCTGGTGCTAGCATGAACGTGTTATATAGAATACGAGCCCATAGCCGAATAAAGAGTGGCCGGTGCCGGATCTTGCCTAAATTCTTCTGGTAATTCATATACGGGTTCTGATGGAGGTCTTAGTGGAGCAACGGAACTGTGCGCACAGGTAGAACTTTGAGCCTAGTTGTGTCGATGTCACAAAAGCGCTCTGTCCCTGTAGAAAAGTTAAAAACTCTTGAGATGCTTGGTATACCGACATATGTGCTAGAAAGGTACTCGCCTTCGAAGTTCTCTTTTTTTGTGTATCTGTCCGATTGATTAAACCTATGCATCAATTTAAGCTCTTGAACCGTGGGTAGCCTCCAATCAAGGTGCCCACAAAAACTGGTTCCACTTAACATTTCTGTAGCTTCTAGGTTCGACATCTCTAAACCCAAATCTTCTTGTAATTTAAATAAAACTCGGGAGTTTGGTAGTACTCCAGCAATCCTACTTCCGTCAGCAGAGGTGCAGCCTACCAACCTGCTGTAATGCAATCTCGCCATCAGCCTCGTAAACCGAAACACCAAGCCACTCTCATAATCACTTCTTCTACCTAACGACAACCCTTTGGTCCCTTTCAGTTGAACTATTAGTAATCTTTTACAGAAAAAATTGCAATAACTATTATCATCGAAGGCACTGGGACAAGTCTTGCCTTCGGGGGCTTCCAAAAGAACCGATTACTCGAAGCAATCTTACTCGATTGCAATATTGGTAATGAACAATTTCCCACTGTGAAACTGTCCAATATTTGTACAAGACTGTTGAAAAACAACCCATCTAAACTTATAGCGCTACTAGTTCCTCTCGCTCAAACATTGAAAAACCAAAACTTGGTCGCAAACGACGGAGCTCAAAAAGGAAACAACATATGTTCTCCATCCTTTTCCCCAACGTATTCAGACACCTCATAGCTCTTTAGCAAACGCCACAAACTAAGACTTAATCACTAAAACAAGACCCTCACCTTGGTCTTGAGAAATCAACTATTCATTTGTTTTGCCGCCCCGTCCAAATAGTGCTTTTTCCTGCCTCGTTGCTTCAGCAGTTACACCCTTTCCCAGTTAATTCCCTTTTTCGTTCTACAAAGAGGAAAACAGGAAAGGAAAAACCATGAACGAGGATAAAAAGTCTCCACGCAAAAACATCTACGATAAGATTACGGGTCAAATCATCCAGGATCTTAAGCAGGGCACTCGCCCTTGGTTTAAGCCATGGCGAGATACGCACCAAAGCGTTGCCATTTCGAAACCCCTTCGGGCAAATGGAACGCCGTACAAGGGTATAAACATATTGATGTTATGGTCCGCTGCGGCAGATCACTGTTATCACTCGCCAACATGGATGACCTACCGCCAGGCAAAGAAACTCGGGGGACAAGTCAGAAAAGGAGAAAAGAGTGAGTCCATCGTCTATGTAGATACTTTTACCAAGAAGGAAACTGATCCAGCATCAGGAGACGAAATCTCTGTTCAATTACCTTTTCTGGAGACTTATCAAGTATTCAATGCTGATCAAATCGATGGGCTCCCTGCCATTCAAGATGATGAACAAAAGGCAGAAGTCAAAAATATTGAGCCGATCCAGTTGGCAGAGATTTTCTTTAAAGCGACTGGAATGAAAACTGTTTCCAGCGGTAACCATGCTTATTACTCACCTACTCTGGATATTGTGCAGCTTCCCTTAAGAAAACAATTCCGAGACGCACAAAGCTACTATGCAACTCTGGCGCATGAGTCTGTCCATTGGACAGGTCATTCAAGCCGACTCGCTCGAGATTTTGGAGCGAAGTCGTGGGGGGATGAAGGTTATGCAAGAGAGGAGTTGGTCGCCGAACTTGGTAGTGCGTTTCTAGCCGCTGATCTGGGGCTAAGTATCCACCCGAGGAAAGATCACGCTTCATATATTGCAAGTTGGTTAAAAGTCCTAAAAGGCGATAAAAAGGCGATCTTCAATGCGGCTGCACACGCGCAGCGGGCAACCGATTTTCTACACGTATTTCAACGACACATCCATCCAGAGCTGACATCCACCCCTCCTGATTTGTGAGGCTTGGTCAATAATCCAGGAGAACAATCTCCTTAGTACTTCTCTTAATCCTAATTACGAAAAAACGTGATGCAAACCCAACTATAGAAAGACACATGATGACCGATCAAGAAATCCTCCAGCGTGCAATTGAAATACTCGACGGGCGGCTCAAAGAGCGCTCTATCGCAATGCAAAGCCCCCTCGACACAAAAAACTATTTACGGATACATTTAAGCGAGCTGGAGTATGAGTCCTTCAGGATAATGCTTTTAGATAATCAACACCGTCTCATTCGATTTAAAGAGATGTTTCGGGGAACCATTGACGGGGCAAGTGTTCATCCAAGAGAGGTTGTAAAGGCTGCACTTGCCTTCAATGCGGCAGCCGTCATTTTCACGCACAATCATCCCTCGGGGGTTGCAGAACCGAGTCAGGCCGACCAAAGAATCACGGAGCGCCTGATCTCTGCATTACGGCTTGTTGACGTCCGAGTCCTTGATCACATCATCGTGGGTGATCAGGACAACTATTCTTTTGCAGAGCATGGGCTCTTATGAGTGTTGCTCAATAAATATCCAAATATGGCAGATCTCTTACACGAAAATGGTAAATATCCTACGAACAAAGAATTTGCTGCGTAGCATTTTAAACATCTGCGACACCTGCCGAATTCCAATAAGGAATCATAGTGGTGTGACCACCGGGAGAGTCCGGCCTCCCCCAAAACCTAAGTTAGTGAGATGGGCCAATTTTTCCTAGAGGTCCATATTGACTATTTTTTACGCATCTTTAATGACGTGAATTATCTAACCGAGGCATAAGGCTCATCAGTAACTGCATCGTGCCTTTCAGGTAATAATTGATCTTCCAGTCCATTGCTCATGTTGGAGAAGATTTTTTCTTCAAGTACGTTTCTCGCCTCCCTATGGGCCTCACGAAGCTCATTCAATTTCACCTGGATTTTGGTTAAGTGATTAAGCTGTGCATGAACAAGCTCATCTCGCTTCTCAAGTTGGGCACGCTCGAGAGTAGCTAATTCAAGAAGATTCAGCCTTCTTGTAATGCGGTGCTTTCCAGTGACACGGTCAAATATTCCCAGGAGCCCTCTCCTGAAACGAGCGCCCTGATTTTCAACCAAAGCCTGGTATTGTCTTTGCTGCTTCTCGATCAGCGCAAACCTCTCCAATCTATGACGCTCAAGCAATTTCTTCTTTTCTGCCTCACGTCCCTTATATTCAAGATCATGTTTCGCTGCCAACTCATCTACTAGTCGCTGAATTTTTGTCTGCCAAGCAGCTGATAACTTGGCGCGCTTCTCACCAACCCCCGATAGTTCCGACTCTACGCCAAGCTTCTTACGTAGATCCTTCTTTTTTAAACCAAGCCATCGAGCCAGAGAATACACTTCACCGCGCCAATCCAAAGCGACGAAACCTCTTCTGTCACCCCTGGCTAAATAGTAGCCTTTCCGTTTTAGCAGCAGCTCAAAGCTCTCTCTATTCCCTCCCAGAGACCAACACTCCAGCAGTGCTAACTTAATTGTATTTGGATTGAGATCCAGGCGCTTCGCCTGCTGCCACTGCGCCAGCGTGTATGTTAGAGGGCTTGAATTGCCCCTATCGACAAACCCGCGAGGTAACTTCCAATTTTGCTCTAGATATATTTCTTTTGAGATTCTCACCAATTTATTTTTGAAAAACGGAAGGTTGATGGCCTTCATGCCATCAGTATCTATGCGCCCCCACACGATATGAAGGTGCCTGCGCGCGTTTTTTTCGTGAAACACCATCGCTCTTGGTTGACCTCGAAGCCCTAGTTCATCTTCTATTCGCTCACACGCATTCTCGAATAAGGAAGTGAAAACGGGTGCATTTGCCGGGGGATTTAAAGAAACAGAAAACATATGCTGCTTACAATTTGTAACGCGACTAAGCGCCTCGCATTCAGCTAATGCCCCGCGTAAACTTTGGGAAACAAAACCTCGAAGGTGATGAAGTTCAACATGATCATTATCTTTGGAATTGAGTAGGTGACAAGCTAGTTGCTGAGCTCCTCCGCGCTGCGCAGCTTTAATGATCAATGGTAGAACTTTCGAAGACCGAGCCTCTTAAAACAATTGCGTCTCATCTCGGAGATGTCGTCGCAAGCACTCTCCAACCGTGTAAGAAGCGAAGGATCAATGTGATTGCGAAATTCCTGGAGCTCCTGCCTAACACAAGCAATCTCTTTTGCAATTGCGCTTGCACCAAGTTCACTCAAACTCCGCGCTGCCTCAATCTTCGATTGTTGAGGACAATTATCGTTAAGCCCTTCTAAGACTTTACTCCTAATATACGCTCCGAGGGGCGCCTTTCCACTCGAACGTCTTAGTAACCTCAGCTCGGCATCAGTAAAGCGAACGGAAAATGGCCGGGTTTTAGCGTTTCTTACCATGCGATAATTCTCCCTCTCGATGGGTAGAACTTAGCACCACTACATTCGTATTCCGGGAGACACACAATCGTACACACTGAACGTTGAGTTTCAGGAAACACAACATTACTTCTACGCCTTTCAATTTTCAGACATGTTTTAAGTGCCGTTTCCCGGCGAACTTCAAACCTGTCTGTAGATTGCATCTTTACTCTCAACTATAAGAAGGAGGCAGCATAATGCTACCCAATCACATTAGAGTCGTTACTACTGCGACAAATGCTGAGTTACTGAGTGAACCATATTACTCTCGTCTTTGGATTGCCGTGAAGAATGTTGAAATCTCCCGGCGTGAATGGCTAGAGGAACTCGCAAATTTGTTTCGAGACAACGAGGTAGAACTGACTTACCCATCGGGCAGGGCTTTTGAAATACCTGATGTGGATGATGTGTTCGAGGACGCAGAAATGCGCTGGCTCTCTTATTATCTAAAAGATGACGGTAGTGGCAAAAAGCCAAAAGCAAAATCCAGATCCTTAGACCGCATTCGACTCTTGGATTTATATTTCCGTGTAAAACATCCTTCCATAGCGGCACATTTCGGCCGTTAGCCAATTGAAAAACGCACTGACCAGAAGGTCAGTGCGTTTTTTATCTCGGATTTGCCCACTGATTAGTCGGCACCAGGCTCCACTTCTCACAAACCGAACGGTATTTGTTACTCGCAAAAACAAGCTCATCTCTAAGTCTTTCGACATCATCCAGGTGGGTATCGTCGAATCCTTTATGGGCTTCCAGCCCCAGTTCTTCCAGTCCACTTAGAAATTGTGATAAATAGGTGCTGAAATAGACATCGACAATTTCATCCGCGTCAAGCCGAAGCCGACTTGCTATCTCTCCAGCAAAAACGTCCTTCACATACATTAACCTTGTTTGGGCCGGCGGATGGTAAGAGAATTTTGGAACCTCAAATTGACAACTATCGGAGTAGAGAAACAGCACATGCAAAGATGCAATCACCATCGCGCTAAAATGTGTCGCCTGTTGCTCAAAAGTGACAACTTCTTGATCCAAGCAGGTACGGAGCCATGGGTTAAACTGCTCAGCACGACTAACTGCATCATCTACGTACTGAGCTAACAGGGCTGCAGCAATATTGTCCGCCTGAAACTCCCAATACCGTCGTAGTTCACTATTAACTTTAGGTCCCTCTGCGAACGAATTAAATTCCACTAGGCTCGCCTCAGAGAATTTGGTAGCCAGCGCTCCAGGGTGCCCGCAAATGACGTGACCAAACTCATGGAGCATCATGAAAGTTGAACACAGGTCAGATAAGGTTGATGAGGCTTTGTAGCGCTCTTTGCTTATGCTGATTTCATGTAAGGAGAGCTCACCCGGATTGTACGCCTTCAAAAATGTTTGCGTACGGTAGGTAATCTTACTTTCACTCGGTTGGAGCAAGGCAGGGAGAATATGATCCTTTTCCAGCAGCAAATCGAATAGAACTCGCAAACTGATTAGCACAGGAGCATTCAAGCTAACCATCAGGGTAGACTCCACCTGCCCGGCTTGCGCGTTAAACTCAAAATCAGATGCAATGTACGAGTGGATTTTGTCAACCCCAACAGGCAACCCATACCCGGCTACAATCGATCGCTCGACTTCCTGCATTCTTTCATGGAATAGATTGAAGTGTTCTTGGTAGTCTGGGTTTTCTAACTGTGCCGGATCAAACACATTTGGGATTGGGGTTGTTCGAGTTATCAAGGGTCATCACCCAGTTTCAAAGTCTACAATGGTACCCTATGTTCTTTAGTCGGTCTGCCTAACCCATCAGATTTGAGATGACGATAACAACGGCAGCCCTGAGAAACGCAATAGCCACTCCAAGTAAGTTCTCGTTGGCCCAAGACTTTTGATGACGGCAAAGTTACTGGGACTAGGATGATTTTTGTAGACGGAGGCAGAACCACTGAACCTAATGTGCAATTCCAATTTCGGGTCATCTGAACCAACCAGATCAGAATCATTAGACATGGTAGCAAAGGCAAGATGTGTGCGATTGTAATACATCGCACATCTTGGCAAGGGAGACTGCTGCGCTCTCCCGTTGCATCCCTCAGGCAATTTACGAGTAAGGTGTCAAATTGCTTTGAATTCTGACCCAGTGGTTGCATTCAATTTTGACCATCCCAAGCAGCAAACAACAGATAACGCTTGCTTACTATGGCAAGATTGCGGATCAACCATTTAGTGCAAATATCAAACAAAGTGGGTCAATCGAAGATGGACGTTAACATCTAGGCGTTCCATTAAATATGCCATACTCATTTGTACTTATATCGCTAACTTAACAATTAAAAAATGACTAGCCCAACTAATCATCTCTACAATCCTCTTGCGGAAATTCCAGTTCAATTGTTGTATGTGAAAACTCAAATTCTTGGAGTATTTCTGCAACCTTGTTCTTAAGACCAAGTTGCTCTTCTGATGACATCGGAGAATTCACTTCTAAATGAGCCGTGTAGACTGTTGATTCTCCGTCAAGCGACCAGGCGTGCTCATGGTGAATCGAGGCAACCTGGGGGATTCTTGACAATTCTTTTCTTACTTTCTCGATTAACCCGGGTTCAGGTACAGCCTGAACAAAGAGTCTAACGGAGTACCAGGTGTTTCTTGTCACATTAAATAGAATGAACAGCGTAAATCCGACCGCCAGTAACGGATCCAAAATTGGGACTTCCACAACTAATAATAAGATTGAGACAATCAGAACTGCAGCCCACCCAAATACATCTTCCAGCAAATGCCAATTGAGTATTTTTTCGTTAAGTGTAGTGCCTGCACTGAGTTTATAAGCGGCGAATCCGTTTACTGCGACACCCAGAACAGCAAGCGCCAGCATACCTTCTGCCGCGGGCATCACTGGATTAACAAGTCGAGGAATCGCCTGCAGAATCACCCAGATAGATCCCGCTACAAGTACAATTCCGTTGATCAATGCACCAATCAAAGAGAGTCGCTTATAGCCATAAGTGAATGAGCTGTCAGCTTTCTTCTTTGATAACAGGCTCAAGACCCAGGCTGTTCCGATTGACAGACTGTCACCGAGATCATGGACGGCATCTGCCATTATGGCGGTGCTGTTGGTGAGCAGACCACCCACAAATTCTATGATAGTGAACCCAACATTCAACACGAATGCCCAGCCAATTCTTTGGCTGCTCTGGTCGCTGTTGTGCGAGTGATCATGCATCTTTATTGTCTACTCGCTTTGAAGTTGGCGGTTTTTGTTTACTATCAGATACAGTGCAGGCAGTAGAACCAAAGTAAGCAAAGTAGAAGACACGATACCCCCTATGACAACAGTAGCAAGAGGTCGCTGAACTTCAGCTCCAATGCCTGTATTCAGCGCCATGGGTATAAATCCGAGACTAGCCACTAATGCTGTCATCAGCACAGGACGCAATCGAGTCATCGCACCGTTAATAATAGATGGCACTAATTCTCCGGTTTCTTTCCACATGGTTTTTATAAATGACAGCATGACAAGGCCATTGAGCACGGCGATGCCGGATAGCGCGATAAAACCTATACCCGCCGTAATTGATAGCGGCATA
>Ga0206123_10000203_pt1 | contig 57367 bp, 61 predicted proteins | sample Helgoland_Spring_2_FD_160086 | JGI IMG/M metagenome (GOLD analysis project Ga0206123, IMG submission 160086) | Pelagic subsurface seawater microbial communities from Kabeltonne, Helgoland, North Sea - Helgoland_Spring_Bloom_20160316_1 | ecosystem: Environmental > Aquatic > Marine > Epipelagic ...
TTTTTTTGTAAAAAAATGCAAAACCGATTATAATTTTATTTCGAAAACTCATATTTAACCAATAATTTATAAAGAGTTATTTTCTTGTGAGAGTTTCATAGATTTTTGTCTCCCTAAAGGAGAAACTTAATGGCAATAAGCTCAACTGAGCGTCGAACAAAAAACGTACAAGTTTTTGTTGAAAAAGACGCTGTCGAAACTAGTTTCGAAAAATGGGCACAACCAGGACATTTTTCAAGAACATTAGCTAAAGGTCCGAAAACAACAACATGGATCTGGAATTTACATGCTGATGCTCATGACTTTGATAGCCAAACTAGCTCATTAGAAGAAGTTTCTCGAAAAATTTTTAGTGCTCACTTTGGTCAATTAGCTGTTATCTTTTTATGGATTAGTGGTATGCACTTCCACGGAGCATATTTTTCTAACTATTCTGCATGGTTAACTGATCCTATTGGAATTAAACAAAGTTCCCAAGTCGTTTGGCCAATTGTAGGTCAAGAAGTGTTAAACGCTGATGTTGGTGGAAATTTCCAAGGTATTCAAACAACTTCTGGTTGGTTCCAAATGTGGAGAGCAGAAGGGATTACTAGTGAAGTAGAATTATATTGGATTGCTATAGGTGGACTAGCAATGTCTGCAATTATGCTATTCGCTGGTTGGTTCCACTATCATAAAGCTGCTCCAAAATTAGAATGGTTCCAGAATGCCGAATCAATGATGAATCATCACTTAGCTGGCTTATTAGGATTAGGTTGTTTATCTTGGTCTGGACATCAAATTCACATTGCTCTACCGATCAATAAATTATTAGATGCAGGTGTTGCACCACAAGAAATCCCATTACCACACGAATTTTTAATTAATCGTGAATTAATGGCACAGTTATACCCAAGTTTTTCTAAAGGTTTAGCTCCATTTTTCAGTGGTCAATGGAATGAATATTCTGACTTTTTAACATTTAAAGGTGGTTTAAATCCAATTACTGGAGGCTTATGGTTAAGTGATATTGCTCATCATCATTTAGCATTGTCTGTATTATTTATTATTGCAGGTCATATGTACCGTACAAACTGGGGTATTGGCCATAGCATGAAAGAAATTTTAGAAGCTCATAAAGGTCCTTTTACCGGTGAAGGTCATAAAGGTTTATACGAAATATTAACAACATCATGGCATGCTCAACTTGCTATTAATTTAGCTATGATGGGATCATTAAGTATTATTGTAGCACACCATATGTATGCAATGCCGCCATATCCATATATTGCTACTGATTATGCAACACAATTATCGTTGTTTACTCATCACATGTGGATTGGAGGATTCTGTGTTGTAGGTGGTGCAGCTCACGGTGCTATTTTTATGGTTCGCGACTATACTCCTGCTAATAACTATAACAACTTATTAGATCGTGTATTAAGACATCGTGATGCCATAATATCTCATTTAAATTGGGTTTGTATCTTCTTAGGTTGTCATGCGTTTGGATTCTATATCCATAATGATACGATGCGTGCATTAGGTAGACCTCAAGATATGTTCTCTGATAAAGCAATTCAATTGCAACCAATCTTTGCACAATGGATTCAAAATATTCACTTATTAGCACCAGGTACAACAGCACCAAATGCTTTAGCAACTACTAGCTATGCTTTCGGTGGTGATGTTGTAGGTGTAGGTGGTAAGATTGCTATGATGCCAATTACATTAGGTACAGCAGATTTTATGGTTCACCATATTCATGCTTTTACTATTCATGTAACAGTTTTAATCCTTTTAAAAGGGGTTTTATATGCACGTAGTTCTAAATTAATTCCTGATAAAGCAAATTTAGGTTTCCGATTCCCTTGTGATGGACCGGGGCGTGGTGGTACATGTCAAAGTTCTAGTTGGGATCATGTATTCTTAGGTTTATTCTGGATGTATAACTCTATTTCTGTTGTAATTTTCCATTTTAGTTGGAAAATGCAATCTGATGTGTGGGGTACGATTACGCCTGATGGAACAATTTCACATGTAACAGGTGGCAACTTTGCAAAAAGTGCTATTACTATTAATGGATGGTTACGTGATTTCTTGTGGTCTCAAGCGTCGCAAGTAATTCAATCATATGGTTCTGCATTATCAGCATACGGTCTAATTTTCTTAGGTGCACACTTTATTTGGGCATTTAGTTTAATGTTCTTATTCAGTGGTCGAGGATATTGGCAAGAATTAATCGAGTCAATTGTCTGGGCACATAATAAATTAAACTTTGCTCCTGCAATTCAACCTCGTGCATTAAGTATTACACAAGGTCGTGCAGTTGGATTAGCACATTATTTATTAGGTGGAATTGGAACAACTTGGTCGTTCTTCTTAGCAAGAGCAATTTCAATTAGTTAAACATTTACCAATTTCAATATATTTCTAATATCATATTTTATTTCTATTTACAACTATAAATAATATAAATAGGCATCTGAAGGTTATGGCAACTAAATTTCCAAAATTTAGCCAAGCTCTTGCGCAAGATCCAGCAACACGTAGAATCTGGTATGGTATAGCTACCGCGCATGATTTAGAAACCCATGATGGTATGACAGAAGAAAATTTATATCAAAAAATCTTCGCATCTCATTTTGGTCATCTAGCTATTATTTTCTTGTGGACTGCAGGAAATTTATTTCATGTTGCATGGCAAGGTAACTTTGAAAAATGGGTACAAAATCCCTTAAAAGTAAAACCAATTGCTCATTCGATTTGGGATCCGCACTTCGGTGAATCTGCTGTGAAAGCATTTAGTAAAGGTAATACATATCCTATTAATATTGCTTTTTCAGGTGTATACCAATGGTGGTATACTATAGGTTTTAGAACAAACCAAGAATTATATGCTGGGTCGATTGGATTATTAATTCTTTCGTCAGTATTATTATTTGCAGGCTGGTTACATTTACAACCAAAATTCCGACCAAGTTTATCTTGGTTTAAAAATAATGAATCACGTTTAAATCATCATTTATCTGGTTTATTAGGGGTAAGTTCTTTAGCTTGGACAGGTCACCTTGTGCATGTGGCAATTCCAGCATCACGTGGTGTTCATGTAGGTTGGGATAATTTCTTAACAACACCACCACACCCAGCGGGTTTAACTCCGTTTTTCACAGGAAACTGGACTGTTTATGCAGAAAATCCAGATAGTGCAACGCACGTTTACGGAACAAGTCAAGGTGCAGGTACAGCAATTTTAACATTTTTAGGTGGTTTTCATCCACAAACTCAATCGTTATGGTTAAGTGATATTGCTCATCATCAATTAGCAATTGCAGTAGTCTTTATTATTGCTGGTCATATGTACCGAACAAACTTCGGTATTGGCCATAATATGAAAGAAATCTTAGATGCTCACCGTCCTCCAGGAGGTCGATTAGGAGCTGGTCATGTGGGACTATTTGAAACTATTACAAATTCGTTACACATGCAATTAGGTTTAGCTTTAGCTAGTTTAGGTGTAGCTACATCGTTAACTGCACAACATATGTATGCATTAACACCTTACGCATTCTTATCAAAAGATTTTACAACAGAAGCAGCTTTATATACGCATCATCAATATATTGCAGGTTTCTTAATGGTTGGGGCATTTGCTCATGGAGCAATTTTCTTTGTACGAGATTATGATCCAGAATTAAATAAAAATAATGTTTTAGCAAGAATGTTAGAGCATAAAGAAGCTATTATTTCTCATTTAAGTTGGGCTTCATTATTTTTAGGTTTCCATACATTAGGTTTGTATATCCATAATGATACATTAGTTGCATTTGGTCAACCAGAAAAACAAATTTTATTTGAACCATTATTTGCCGAATATATTCAAGCTGCATCAGGTAAAGCAGTTTATGAATTTAATGTTTTATTGTCTTCGTCAACTAACCCTGCAACTGTAGCTGGAAACCAAGTTTGGTTACCAGGTTGGTTAGATGCCATCAATAGTAATAAAAACGATTTATTCTTAAAAATTGGTCCTGGTGATTTCTTAGTTCATCACGCTATTGCATTAGGTTTACACGTAACAACATTAATTTTAGTAAAAGGTGCTTTAGATGCACGTGGATCAAAATTAATGCCAGATAAAAAAGATTTTGGTTACAGTTTCCCTTGTGATGGTCCTGGACGAGGTGGTACTTGTGATATTTCAGCTTGGGATGCGTTTTATCTTGCAATGTTCTGGATGTTAAATACCATTGGATGGGTAACATTCTATTGGCATTGGAAACATATAACAATTTGGGGTGGTAACCCAGGACAATTTGATGAATCATCAAATTACATTATGGGTTGGTTACGAGATTATTTATGGCTAAATTCATCACCATTAATCAACGGTTATAATCCGTTTGGTATGAATAACTTATCAGTATGGGCTTGGATGTTCTTATTTGGGCATTTAATCTGGGCTACTGGTTTTATGTTCTTAATTTCATGGCGAGGTTACTGGCAAGAGCTTATTGAAACTCTTGTTTGGGCACATGAAAGAACACCTTTAGCGAATTTAATTCGTTGGAGAGACAAACCAGTTGCACTTTCAATTGTACAAGCTCGTTTAGTTGGTTTAGTTCATTTCTCTGTAGGTTATATATTAACTTATGCTGCTTTCGTTATTGCATCTACTGCAGGTAAATTTGGTTAAGAAAAAGTTAAAAAAACAAAATTTTTAAATTTTGTTTTTTTAACTTTCTTAAAAATATAAGCCCAACATATCTGGGAAAAATCGGTTAATTTCAATAATAAATCCTGCTGTAAATGACATCCAAATTGTTAGAAGAACTGGAGCCGTTGATAAATACTTTTGAAAATTGTCCATAAAGCTAATATATAGATAAATAAATATTTTATATGATTAATTAACGAGGTGAAACAGTCACATTTTCATCTAATGCTACCAAGTCCCCACTAATTAATTCTTGCCATGCCGATATAGGCCAAATGTAACCTGTTGTCATTATTTTTAAAGCTAATGGAACATTTATAATAATTTCGCTTTCTGCTGGATTTTTAGTTGTACTAACAGCTCGTAAATATTTACGACCAACCCAACCAATCCAACCAGATATATAGATAAAACCAAATCCTGGAAGAATAAATTCAGCAGCATGACTCCAGCGCCCATCTGCGATTAAATGTGGTAAACCATCTGTCCCACATAAAAGCTCTGAACGACTATATTTATCAAATCGAGCTTTTGTTCTGTCAATTTGTTGTTGTAATGCTAAAGCAGGAGGAGTACCCGCTTCGTATTTTGCCATTCGTTGTTCTAATTTTTTTACACTTGCTTTTAATCGTTTTTCAAAAGCTGGTGATTCACTACACTTAGTTAATCCTCCAATATCAGCTAGCGCTTGTTTTGGAGTAAACGAAATTATAAGAAAAAGAAGAATATTTAGGAAATTGAAATGTTTCATTTAGATAATTAGTATATTTATTTATATTTTTTAGTAAAAAATTTCATAAAAATAGAACTGTTGTTACTTATATAATAATCTAGTTTTTCCAAAAAACGTTTAAAAAATTTATATAAAATTTTTTTTATAAAAAGATAGGCCCAGTAGGAATCGAACCTACATTGGAAACTTAGAAGGTTTCTGTCCTAATCCGTTAGACGATAGGCCCGCATATTTCACTAATATTTTTTCAATAATAAAAAATGGGTAATACAGGATTTGAACCTGTGACCTTCTGCTTGTAAGGCAGACACTCTACCGCTGAGTTAATTACCCACTAGCGTGTTCTAAGATTATAGTACTGAAAACTATTAAATTCGTCAATATTGTAAATAAAATGTGAATCTAAATTATTATAATTATTTAATTTTATTGTCTTTTTCTGGATAATTTGATATAATTAGATCAGATAGGGTCGATGCCCGAGTGGTTAAAGGGGGCGGATTGTAAATCCGTTGCGTTATGCTACGTTGGTTCAAATCCAACTCGGCCCATTTAAAAAACTTTATTTGGATTCATTTAAGTGAAATAATAGTCATGAGTTAAAAAATTATCTTAATATAATTTTTCAATTGATGACTATTATTTCATATTAATAAAAACTTTTCTTATCTCTCTGCTCTGTCATTTTTTGATCTATTATAAACCTACCATATTTTTAAGAACGACATATAAACCGATAAAAAATAGAAGAAGAAATAAGATTAAAAAAATACGCAATTTAGCAATTTTAAACAGATTTTTAAAAGGAGTTAAAATAACTAATATTAAACCTGTTACACTACTTATAAAAAATCGGGGATAACGAAAAATATTATTCCAAAAATTATCCATATTATATCTACTTATTATATATTAATATAAATTATTATATATATAGTGTGATAATTTACAAACACATGTTACAATATATATATAGATTTAGTTTAAGGCTCTGTAGCTCAGTGGTTAGAGCAGGGGACTCATAAGCCCAAGGTCGTAGGTTCAAATCCCACCAGAGCCAATTATTAAAACTAAAAAAACTTTTATAAATCTTAGCTCAGGAGAAATGGCTGAGTGGTCGAAAGCAATAGATTGCTAATCTATCGTACGGTTTCTCCGTACCCAGGGTTCGAATCCCTGTTTCTCCTTAATAATTTAAACTTAAAGTCAAATAAATAGTTGACAGAGTTTAATACTTATTTATATAATAAATCTGCTAGGGATTGTAGTTCAATTGGTTAGAGCACCGCCCTGTCACGGCGGAAGTTGCGAGTTCGAGTCTCGTCAGTCCCGTATTAACTAATAAACACAAGATAAAGATTACTTTTTATAAAGTAATATACTAATATCGGAATATGTTGTAAATAACAAATAATATTTTTTTTTAGAATACTGAACAAATCTTCTTGTCTGTCGTTGGTTATTGATATATAAACTATATATATATATATAGTTATTGTTCTATTCTTCAATCAAATTCAAAATTTGAATGATAATAAAACCTTTATATTTGAGTATTAAACTTATTAATTAAAGCTAATAATAATATTTAAAATATTATTATTAGATACTTAATTATTCACCTTGAATTTTTAATAATGCAAAGCCTAATGAAAGTCCCAATAATGTCATAAAAAAACAAGTTACAGCTGAAGTAACAATTTCCGTATTCGCGTATGGGAAAATTTTTAAAACTAATTCCATAATTTTTTGATTTTTTAATTTCTACAAAGTTTCAACAATTAAAAACCATTTCTGGCCCAAACTACTAGAGTCAATGAGAATGTAAACATTGTCATTACTCCTGCCCAACCTAAACTTATAATATCCATATCTATTCTAAAATTAATTTCAATTGTATAATTTAAAAGGATATATTACCTTTTAAATTATTTATTTTCAATGTTCATTAAATGCCGTTTACCCAATCAACATCAACATTTTCGATAATTAAAGATGAGTTGTATATTTGTAAGATAATTAACAAAAATACTAAAAATGCTGCCATAACGATAGCCATAATAGGAGTTGTACCCCAACCAGGAGCAACTTTACCATATTCGGCGTTTAATGGACGTAAAATTTCACCTAATCTTGTTCTTAATGCCATAAAAATATTTTCTATTTTTAATAAATTAATTTTTGTATTACATGTTATATAATATTAAGATGTTAATTTAAATAATTATATAACATGGAAACAGCAACTATTATTGTAATTTTTGTATCAAGTTTACTTTTAGGTATTACGGCATATTCAATATATACCGCTTTTGGACCCGCAGCTAAAAACCTACGTGATCCTTTTGAAGAACATGAGGATTAAAAAAATAAGACCATATCTATGGTCTTATTTTTTAATAATTCTTGGCGATTCCCGGAAGAATACAGCAAAGAAGATAACCATCAAAGTTCCAATAAGTAAAAATGTATAAACTAAGGCTTCCATTCTTTAATCCTGTTTAATTTTTAATACATTAAAAAAACAAAGAGTTTAAATTAAACTGCACCTTGTTTTTTTGTAGATCGATCACCAAGTTTTTGGAATGCACCAAATTCTACTTGTTCTGTAACTTCTGCACCAATCCCTGTAAATACATCACGGAAAATAGTACGTCCACCATGCCATAAATGACCAAAGAAGAATAATAATGCAAAATTAGCGTGACCAAATGTATACCAACCACGTGGGCTACTACGGAATACACCATCTGATTCTAAACTTGTTCGATCAAATTCAAAAACTTCACCTAATTGTGCTTTACGGGCAAACTTTTTAACAGTTGGAGCATCTTTAAATGTTTGGCCATTTAATTTACCACCGTAGAAATCTACAGCAACACCAACTTGTTCAATACTATACTTTGACTCAGCACGACGGAATGGAATATCTGCACGGATAATACCATCTTTATCAACTAAAATAACAGGGAAAGTCTCAAAGAAAGCAGGCATTCGTCGAACAGTTAATTCACGCCCTTCTTTGTCTCGGAAAATCGGATGACCTAACCAAGCTTCAGCTATACCGTCACCTTTATCCATTGCACCTGCACGGAATAAACCGCCTTTAGCTGGATTATTTCCGATATAATCATAAAATGCAAGTTTATCAGGAATACGTGACCAAGCTTGACTTTCTGATGCACCTTCGCTGATATATGTCTCAACTTGACGCTCAATTTCTTGTTGGAAGTATCCGCTATCCCATTGGTAACGAGTTGGACCAAATAATTCAATTGGAGTTGCTGCAGCACCATACCACATAGTACCAGAGGTAACAAAAGCAGCAAAGAATACAGCAGAAATACTACTTGATAATACTGTTTCAATATTACCCATTCTTAAAGCACGGTATAAACGTTGTGGTGGGCGTACTGTTAAGTGGAAAATACCTGCAAAGATACCAAAAATACCTGCTGCAATATGATGTGCTGCAATTCCACCTGGGTTAAATGGATTAAATCCATCAGCTCCCCAAGAAGGTGCTACAGGTTGAACTTTTCCTGCAATTCCATATGCATCTGAGACCCAAATACCAGGGCCAAATAGTCCAGTAACGTGGAACGCACCAAACCCGAAACATAATAAACCAGATAAGAATAAGTGAATACCAAAGATTTTTGGTAAATCTAAAGCAGGTTCACCAGTTCTTGGATCACGGAATAATTCTAAATCCCAATAAACCCAATGCCAGATTGCTGCTAAAAAGCACATTCCTGATAAAATAATATGCGATAATGCTACACCTTCAAAACTCCAAATACCAGGATTTGAAACACTTTCTCCTGTAATACTCCAACCGCCCCAAGAATCAGTAATACCTAAACGTGTCATAAAAGGCATTACAAACATACCTTGACGCCACATTGGATTTAATACTGGATCTGAAGGGTCAAATACTGCAAGCTCATATAAAGCCATTGAACCTGCCCAACCTGCTACTAATGCAGTGTGCATTAAATGTACTGCAATTAATCGGCCTGGATCATTTAAAACAACAGTATGAACACGATACCATGGTAATGCCATAGTAATACATTCCTTAATATAAATAATGGTTTTTGACTTTCTTACAACTAAACTATGAAACATAGTTAGCTAATGTAATATTATAAGTGAAGATAACAAAAATTATGTAAATTAATTTAGTTAAATCTATCTTATTTATAAAATAGATTTAACTAAATTCGTATTATAAAGTGTTTTTAAAAGAAGTTTTAGATTCTTCAATTGCTTCTTTCAATGAAGTTTCTGCTTCTTCTGTAAACTGGTTTGTTTCAGTCACAATACCAATGTATGGATTAGTTGAAGTACCTAAATATGTTAGTAATGCACTACAGTAGTTTTTTACACTAGGTACTGGTAGATCATCTAAGAATCCGTTAATTCCAGTATAAATTAGTGCAACTTGTTCAGCTACAGACAATGGCGAATTTTGTGGTTGTTTTAAAACTTCACGTAATCGTGTACCACGAGCTAATTGTTTTTGAGTAGCCTCGTCTAAATCCGAAGCGAATTGAGAGAAAGCTTCTAATTCAGCAAATTGTGCTAATTCTAATTTTAACTTACCAGCAACTTTTTTCATAGCTTTCGTTTGAGCAGCTGAACCTACACGTGATACCGAAATACCTACGTTGATCGCTGGACGAATACCTGAGTTGAATAAATCATTTGATAAGAAAATTTGACCATCTGTAATTGAAATTACATTAGTTGGAATATAAGCAGATACATCACTAGCTTGCGTTTCAATAATTGGTAAAGCAGTCATACTACCACCACCTAATTCATCGCTTAATTTAGCTGCACGTTCTAATAAACGTGAATGTAAATAGAATACATCACCTGGATATGCTTCACGTCCTGGAGGACGACGTAATAATAATGACATCTGACGATATGCCATTGCTTGTTTAGTTAAATCATCGTAGATAACTAAAGTAGCTTGACCTTTGTACATAAAGTGTTCTGCTAATGTTGCACCTGCATATGGAGCAATATATTGTAATGTAGCAGGGTCATTTGCACTAGCAGATACAATAATTGTGTATGCCATTGCATCTTTTTCTTCTAAAACATTCACTACTTGAGCTACAGTTGAAGCTTTTTGACCAATACCAATATAAACACAAACAACAGATTCTGTTTTTTGATTAATAATTGTATCAATAGCAATAGAAGTTTTTCCTGTTTGACGATCACCAATAATTAATTCTCGTTGACCTCTACCAATTGGAATCATTGCATCAATAGAAGTAATACCAGTTTGCAATGGTTCACAAACAGATTTACGACTGATAATACCAGGAGCCATTGCTTCTAGTAAACGAGTACTATCTGGAGTAATTTCACCTTTACCATCAATAGGAGTTGATAATGGATTTACTACACGACCTAAGAAATTATCACCTACAGGAATTTGTGCTACTTGACCTGTTGCTTTAACAGTACCACCTTCTAAGATTTGACGACCAGTACCCATTAAAACAACACCTACATTGTCGTTTTCTAAATTAAGAGCGATACCAATTGTTTTATCTTCAAATTCTAATAGCTCACCACTCATTACTTGGTCAAGACCGTAAACTCGAGCAATACCATCCCCTACTTGTAATACAGTTCCAATATTGTCTACTTTAACATCTTGATCGTACTTTTCAATTTGTTCACGGATAATACTACTAATTTCGTCTGGACGAATATTTATCATGGTATTATTTTTTTAATATAAAAAGTTAATAAAAGATTTTAGTTATTTTTAAATTTCTAAAACGCTATCTAAATGACTTGCTAACTTCTGTAATTGATTTTTAACTGTAAAATCAACTACTCTTGAGTTTGTTTTAATTAAAAATCCACCAATTAAACTTGAATCTACAGTAATTACTAATCTAATTTCTCTAGCGTTTGTTAATTGTTTTAATTTTTTAATTAACTGATTTTTTTGTTTATTTGTAAAAGCAAAAGCAGTCGATACTTCAATCATTTTAATTGAAGCTAGACTATATACTAATTGTAAGTAACTTGTAATAATTGCTTCTACTAAATTAATTCTGTCTCTGTTTACGAGAACAAGTAAAAATTTAAAAGTATGCTCATTTAATTCAGACTTTAGAGTCTTTTCTAGAATCGCACTTTTCTTTTCTGCATTAACAAGAGGATTAGTTAAATATTTTACTAAATCTTCTGTTGTACTTAAAAAAATTTCTAGATTTTGAAAATCTGCAGTAATCTGATGCATTGTATTCTGTTGTACAGAATAATCATATAATGCACGGGCATAAGGAGCTGCAATCTTTGCTGATAATGGGTTACTACTCATAACATATCTCCTTCTAGTTTCGTAATCGTTTCATCGATTAATTTGGTTGCGCGATCTTTAGGTCCGAAAGCTTGTTGTGCTCTAACCGTTGTACGTTTTAAGACTAATGTAATTATTTGTTGTTTAACTTCTAAAAAAATTTGTCTTTCTTTCGTACGGAAAGTTGCTAGAGCTCGGCTGAAACGAGTATTTAAATCTTTTTTCGATTGACTAGCGTCTGCTTGAAGTAAAACTTTTTTCGTTGCTATCGTTTCATTCTTTATTTCAGTAATAACTACGTTAGCTTGCGATAATTGTTTTTGTGCTTCCGCCAAACGTTTATTCGCCTCATTTAATCTTTCTTCAGCATCTTGAACGCCTGTTACAATATCACTTTTACGTGCTTCTAACGAAGATCCTAAAAAGTCACGACCTACATAAATTAGAATACCGACTAGAGCAATAATGTTAATTACACCAGTTTCTAGAATATCTAGGTTTAAACTAATACCCTCATTTTCGGCAAGTAATGTAAAAATTTGATCAAAATTTTCCATGTTTTAGAGTTTTTATGTAAACTATTCGCTTATAAAAAGGGAAATTACACGTTTAACAAAAAATTTAGATTGATAATCTCGTTTCAATTTCTACACATAATGATTGAACAATTGTATCTAAACTGTTTAAAGCTGTTTCTTTTTTGTTAAGTAAATCAGCTGTAATAGTATCTAGCAAATTGTCAATATACTTTTGTGAGATATTTAATTCAATTTCCAAAATTTCTTTATGAATTTTTTGTGAGTTTGTAATTTCTAATTGTGCTTCTTTGCGTACGCTATTCAATTCTTGTTCATATTGACCAGTCAATTCATTTGCTTGTGCTAAAATTTCAGAAGCCTTAGCAAGATTATTTAAAATATATTCATTACGTTCTGTAATAACACTTAATAAAGGGCTATACAATATAACGTTCAAAATAACCATTAATAATAAAAATTGAATGGCTACTAAAGGTAAAGTTGCATCAATATCAAACAACCCACCTGGTCCAGTAACTTCTGAATTTGAAATTAAGATTGAAAAATTAACCATATAAAATTTATATGTTTTACAAAAATTTAAAATAGATATAGCTAAAATGATTTACAACTATATCTATTGATTTCATTATCTAAAATCTAGTTAGCCGTTGAACGGGTTAGCGAATAATAACGCTAATGCTACTACTAGACCATAAATAGTTAACGCTTCCATGAACGCTAAACTTAATAATAAAGTACCACGAATTTTGTTTTCTGCTTCAGGTTGACGTGCGATACCTTCAACAGCTTGGCCCGCAGCATTACCTTGACCAATACCAGGACCAATTGCAGCTAAACCAATGGCTAAACCAGCAGCTATAACAGAAGCAGCAGAAATAATACTATCCATAATAAACCTTAATTAATAAATGTAAAATTAGTATTTGTGATGTGATTTAAATAAAATCTAGTTTAATTATAATTTACTCAAGAGCTTCCATAATATATGCAGCCGCTAATGTTGAGAAAATTAATGCTTGTACCGAACCTGCAAAAATACCTAGCATCATAATTGGTAATGGAATTACCAATGGAACTAGTGATGTTAATACAGTAATCGTTAATTCGTCAGCAAGAACATTTCCAAATAATCGGAAACTTAATGATAACGGTTTTGTAAAATCTTCTAAAATGTTGATTGGTAGAAGAAGTGGAATTGGTTCGATATAACGTTTGAAATATCCTAACCCTTTTTTACTCAGACCTGCATAGAAATATGCTAATGATGTTAATAAAGCTAAAGCTACTGTTGTATTAATATCATTTGTAGGTGCTGCAAATTCACCCTCTGGAAGGTGAATTAACTTCCAAGGAATAATGGCACCGGCCCAATTACTTCCAAAAATAAATAAGAATAAAGTCCCAATAAACGGAATCCATTCTTTATAAAAACTTTCGCCTAATTGATCTTTAGCAATTCCAGCGACGTAATCAACTGTTGCTTCCATGAAGTTTTGCCAACCACTTGGAATTCGTTCAGTCTTCTGCGTTCCTAAAATTGAAAAAGCGAATAAGATAATGAAAACAAACCAGATTACAACCAAAACTTGGCCGTGTACTAAGAAGCCTGCAATATCCCAGTAAAAATGTTTTCCAACTTCTGCCTCTGCTAATAATGTAGACGTACTTGAATAAAAATTATCTGGGTACATATAATTTAACTAATTTAGTAAATTACCCAATATTAAAAAATATACAGGAACAATATATATTATAAATCCTTTTATTTCAAAAAAGGTTTATTATTATCTAAAAGCTCTTTTTATTTATTATACTTCTAACCATTCATAGCCTTTCTGTTCCAGTTCATTTGCCAGATCTGCAGTTCCAGTTTTAATAATTTTTCCATCTCGCATTACATGAATAAAATTTGGTCTTACATAATCTAATAATCGTTTATAATGAGTAATTAATATTATTGCTTTATCTTTATTCATAAAATTTCGAATACCATTTGCGATTATTTTCAATGCATCAATATCTAAGCCTGAATCGGTTTCATCTAAGATCGATAATTTCGAATCAAGTATTAACATTTGAAGAATTTCATTACGTTTTTTTTCGCCTCCAGAAAAACCTTCATTTACGTTTCGACTTAGAAAAGTAGGAGACATTTCTACAATTTTTAATTTTTCAGTTATAATAGCTAAGAATTCAAGTGGACTTACTTCTGATTTCCCAATACTTTTGAGTTTCGAATTATAAGACAAATATAGAAAATCTTCATTACTAACCCCTGGAATTTCTATCGGATATTGAAATGCTAAAAATATTCCTAGATGTGATCGTTCCTCTGGTTCCAAATTTATAATATTTTTACCTTCATAAATGATTTCTCCACTTGTTACAGTATAAGTAGGATGTCCTGCTAATATTTTTGACAAGGTGCTTTTTCCAGAGCCATTTGTACCCATTATTGCATGAATTTCTCCTTTATTTACTGTTAAATCTAAATTTTTTAAAATTTCATTTTCATTAATAGAGGCTTTTAAATTTTTAATCTCTAACATAGTTATATTCTTATTCATTATCCAATACTTCCTTCTAATTTTAAACTTAATAGCTTATCTGCTTCTACAGAAAATTCAAGTGGTAATTCTGTGAAAACATCTTTACAAAATCCACTGATGATTAACCCAACCGCTTTTTCTAATGAAATTCCTCGTTGTAAAAAGTAAAAAATTTGCTCTTCACCAATTTTTGACGTTGAAGCTTCATGTTCAATTTTGCCAGTGGAATTTTGTACTGATATAAAAGGAAATGTATTTGCATTTGAAGAATTTCCAATTAATAGTGAATCACATTGTGAATAATTTCTTGATCCTACAGCTTTACGATTTATATTTACAAATCCCCGATATGTATTTTTAGAATTTCCCGATGAAATCCCTTTTGAAACTATTTGACTACGAGTATTTTTTCCTACGTGAATCATTTTTGTTCCCGTATCTGTTTGTTGGTAATTATTTGTTAATGCAACTGAATAAAACTCTCCTTGAGAATTATCACCAATTAATATACAACTTGGATATTTCCAAGTTATTGAAGATCCTGTTTCAACCTGAGTCCAAGAAATTTTAGAATTTTTACCTACACACAATCCTCGTTTCGTTACAAAATTGAAAATTCCTCCATTTCCTTTGGAATCACCGGAATACCAATTCTGAACTGTGGAATATTTAATATTAGCATTTTCTAATGCGACTAATTCTACAACAGCGGCGTGCAACTGATTTTCATCATATTGTGGTGCTGTACAACCTTCTAAATAACTAACTTGACTATTTTCTTCAGCGATAATTAGAGTGCGCTCAAATTGTCCAGAATTTTGATCATTTATTCTAAAATAAGTTGATAAATCTAACGGACATTTAACTCCTTTTGGTATATAACAAAATGATCCATCTGTGAAAACAGCAGAATTTAATGCTGTAAAGTAATTATCACCAATAGGTACAACCGTTCCTAAATATTTTTCGATTAGATCTGGATACTCATGAACAGCTTCAGATATTGAAGAAAAAATTACACCATATTCAGCTAGTTCTTCTTTAAATGTTGTAGCTATAGAAACACTATCAAAAACAGCATCTACTGCAACATTTGTTAAGCGCTTTTGTTCTGTTAAAGAAATACCTAATTTTTCAAATGTCTTTAATATTTCAGGATCAACTTCATCTAAACTATTTAATTTCTTTTTAGATTTTGGAACAGAGTAATAAATAATATCTTGATAATTACTTTCTAAAAATTTTAGTTGTGCCCATTCTGGACATTCCATTTCTTTCCATTTTTTATATGCTTTCAAACGAAAATCTAATAAAAATTGAGGTTCGTTCTTCTTTTTTGAAATTAACCTAATGACGTTTTCATTAAGCCCTTTTTCAAATTCTTCTTTCTCTATATTAGTTGAAAATCCGTATTTATAAGGCTGATTTACTAAATTCTTAATATTACTATTTAAAGTTTTATTAGATTGATTTGTCATAGACGTAATAGACTAAGTTTTTATTAACGTAGTATTCTTTACACTCTATTATAAAAAAATTTTATAGATCTTGTCGTTTAATTGAAGATTTTAATTATATTCAATTAAGTTATAATTAAAATAATCAATAATATAATTTTTGTATACAAAACTAATGTTATACTTAGTTGTAAGGTTGCTCCTAAGATGCAACCGATAGAACTAATTTATATTAATTAGTTAAATATCTATTATATATTGCCTTTTTATTTTTAAGGAGAAACAAATGTCTCAATCTGTATCAGAACGGACTCGAATTAAAAGTGACCGTTACGAATCTGGTGTAATTCCATACGCTAAAATGGGTTACTGGGATGCTTCATACACAGTACAAGTTACTGATGTTCTTGCATTATTCCGTATTACACCGCAACCAGGTGTAGATCCAGTAGAAGCTGCAGCTGCAGTAGCTGGTGAATCTTCAACAGCTACATGGACTGTTGTTTGGACTGATTTATTAACAGCTTGTGAGCGCTACCGTGCTAAAGCTTACCGTGTAGATCCAGTACCTAACACTACAGATCAATACTTTGCTTTCATCGCATACGAAATTGATTTATTCGAAGAAGGTTCTTTAGCGAACATGACTGCGTCTATTATCGGTAACGTATTCGGTTTCAAAGCCGTATCTGCATTACGTTTAGAAGATATGCGTATTCCTCACTCATACTTAAAAACATTCCAAGGTCCTGCTACAGGTATTATTGTAGAACGTGAACGTTTAAACAAATATGGTGTACCATTATTAGGTGCTACTGTAAAACCAAAATTAGGTTTATCTGGTAAAAACTACGGTCGTGTAGTTTACGAAGGTTTAAAAGGTGGTTTAGACTTCTTAAAAGATGATGAGAACATTAACTCACAACCATTTATGCGTTGGAGAGAGCGTTTCTTATACTGTATGGAAGGTATTAACCGTGCTTCTGCTGCTACAGGTGAAGTTAAAGGTTCTTACTTAAACATCACAGCTGCAACTATGGAAGAAGTACTTAAACGTGCTGAGTACGCTAAAACTGTTGGTTCAGTAATTATTATGATCGATTTAGTAATGGGTTACACAGCAATTCAAAGTGCTGCGATCTTTGCTCGTGAAAACGATTTAATCTTACACTTACACCGTGCAGGTAACTCTACTTACGCTCGTCAAAAGAACCATGGTATTAACTTCCGTGTTATCTGTAAATGGATGCGTATGTCTGGTGTAGATCATATTCACGCTGGTACAGTTGTAGGTAAATTAGAAGGTGATCCTTTAATGATTAAAGGTTTCTACGATGTATTACGTTTAACTTCTTTAGACGTTAACTTACCATTCGGTATCTTCTTTGAAATGGATTGGGCTAGTTTACGTAAATGTTTACCAGTTGCGTCAGGTGGTATCCACTGTGGTCAAATGCACCAATTAGTTCACTACTTAGGTGATGATGTAGTTTTACAATTTGGTGGTGGTACAATTGGTCACCCTGATGGTATTCAAGCAGGTGCGACTGCAAACCGTGTAGCTTTAGAAGCTATGGTTTTAGCACGTAACGAAGGTGCTGACTACTTCAACAATGAAGTTGGTCCGAAAATCTTACGTGAGGCTGCTAGAACATGTGGTCCATTACAAACAGCTTTAGATCTATGGAAAGATATTAGTTTTAACTATACTTCTACAGATACTGCTGATTTCGCTGAAACACCAACAGCAAACATTTAATAAATTACTTTTAACCAAAAATAAAGGAGTATTTGAATAGTGAGACTTACACAAGGTTGCTTCTCTTTCTTACCTGATTTAACTGATGCACAAATTGAAAAACAAGTTGGTTACGCAATCTCAAAAGGTTGGGCAATGAACGTAGAGTGGACAGATGATCCACATCCTCGTAACAGTTACTGGGAATTATGGGGTTTACCATTATTCGACATTAAAGATTCTGGTACAGTAATGTACGAATTAAATGAAGCTCGTAAAGCATGTGCAGCTGGTTACTTACGTATTAATGCATTTGATGCATCATACGGTGTAGAAAGTTGTGTTATGTCATTCATCGTTGGCCGTCCGGCTAGCGAACCTGGTTTCTTCTTAGACCGTACTGATGGCGCTGGTCGTTTCATCACTTACAGCATTAAGAGTTACAGCGTTTTAGCTAACCCAGAAGGTAGCCGTTACTAATTTTATTAAGTAATCTATCTTATTATTAATATCTTTATCGTCAAGATAAAGATATTAATAGTAAAATAAATGAAATATTTTTTTTTAGATAAAATAGCTATTTTATAATATAAATTTTACAAATATTGTTATTGATTTTTTTATTGTTATATGATAAAATCTACTTAAGTTAACTTATATATTCAATTGCTGGTGTAGCTCAATTGGTAGAGCAACTGATTTGTAATCAGTAGGTCGGGGGTTCAAGTCCCTTCACTAGCTTAATAATAGAAATTATTCTATATAAACTAAAAAATAATTTTTTGAATTTTAGAATAAAATAACACGCAATTATTTTTTTAGGATAAGAAAATAATTGCGTGTTATTTTTTTAAGTCTTTGATTGGCCTAAAAGAATGCTATCTGTTAATGATTTTAAAATAAGTTTAATTGATCGAACAGCATCATCATTACCAGGTATAGGAATATCTACTAAATCTGGATCACAATTTGTATCTAATATCGAAATAACAGGTATTCCTAATTTCCGACATTCACGTATAGCAGTTATTTCACGTTTTTGATCAATAACTATAGCAATGTCTGGTAATTTTTCCATATTTTTAATACCGTCTAAATGTTTACGTAATTTTTCTAATTCCGTTTGACGCAAAGAAGCTTCTTTTTTTGGTAATAGCTCAAAAACTTGATCTGCTTCTTGTTGCTCTAAAGTTTTTAGACGAGCAATTCGACTTTTTAGTGTAATCCAATTTGTTAGCATACCACCTAACCAACGATGGTTTACATAATAAGAATTACAACGTTTTGCTTCTTGAGCAATTAATGCACTTGCTTGGCGCTTTGTTCCTATGAATAGAAAAGTCTTTTTTTGCTCTGCAGCAGATTGTAAATATGAATTTGCTTCTTTCAATAACTGAGCAGATTGAACTAGATCAAGAATATGAATATTATTTCTTTCAGTATAAATGTACGGAAACATTTTTGGATTCCACCGGTATGATTTATGTCCAAAATGAACGCCGGCATCAAGTAATTGGGCTAAACTAACATCAGCCATAATAAATTTTAATTCCTTAAAGTATAATTGATTTATATAATCGTAAGATAACAAATTCTAAATAAAATTGTCCAGTCTTTTAGAAATTTTTAGAATATTTTTGTTTATATTGGAACTCTAAATTTTTTGTTAATTTCTCATTAAAACTATTGGTATAATTTTTTGAACCAATTCCAGCCGGAATTAAATGTCCAATAATAATATTTTCTTTTAAACCACGTAACCAATCTAAACGACCTTCAATTGCTGCTTTTGTTAAAACTCGGGTTGTTTCTTGAAAGCTTGCAGCAGATATAAAACTTGGATTATTTAAAGCAGCTTTTGTTATACCTAATAATAAAGGAACATAACATGCCGTTTGTTTACCCTGTGTTTTAACTACTTCATTAATATATTTTATATGATATAAATCAATTACTTCACGTGGTAATAACGGGGTTTCTCCTTCATGTGTAATTAATACTTTTGTTGTCATTTGCTTAATGATTACTTCTAAATGTTTATCCGCAATAGTAACCCCTTGAGATTGATATACAGATTGTACAGAATTTAATATTAATGCTTGGACTTTTTTAAAACTCCGGTAGCTTGCTTCATAATTACTAGCTAAACGACATAAAAATAATTTTAGATTATTACGACAAACTAAATATTTAATTTTTGTATAGTAATAAAAGTATATTTTTAGTAAGCTATGAGGATTTATTTTTTCACTATCTTTAATAGGGTTACCCATTTTTCTAAACTCGAATGTTGGATCAATTGTTGTTTTACGAATTAAAATCCCTTTTTTTTGTGTTTTAGCTGTATGTTTACTAACTCTTTTCTTTTTTCTTGCTTCTAATAATTCTTCAATTCTTGGTAAACCTTGAACAATATCCCCAGTAATTTCTTTCTCAAAATTTAATAAACCTATTGTTTGACCATTTTGTATAAATTCACCATTTTTACAAAAAACACTATTTACTTCTTGTTCAAAATAATCCTCTGTTATAGAATGAATGCCGATTGTTCTAAATGGATACTCTAATAAGGCAACAGAAGCTAATTCCAAACGCGAATCTATCTCAGATTTAAACGGATGATTTACTAATTCAGAACTTTTAAGAAATAACATATAAATATTATTAAACCTAACTCGTTCAACATAAGGTAAGAGCTCCTTCCGTTTTGTTTTATATATTTTATCTTTATGATCGAGATAACCGAACCAAGGTCGTTTATCGAATTTAGTTAATTTAGTTTTAGGCGCATTCTTTTTCTTAATTAAAAATTCTCGAACAAAAATTGGAACACTAGAAGTATAAGATTTACCACGTTTTTTCAATATCATTTGGGGAATTTCAATTTTTTTACAGGAATTGTAATATGAAAAATACGGTAAAGCTTTATTAGTGATATCAGAATAATTAATATGAATATTTTTATATAGATTTAAGTGTGAATTTATTTTTTCTTTCTTCTGAGGAATAAATCGATACTTTAATTCTGTTTGGGTTACAAAATCTTCATTTTTACATTTTGGGAAAAAATAAGGTCGTCCACGTTGGATCGTTAATACTTTGTCATTATTAATTAATATTTTTCCTGTTTGATTTATATTAACATCATCAATTAAAAAATTATTAATTGTTTTATTTTTAATGTTATCTTTTTCTACTACTGTACAATCATCGTTTGATATTAAAAAAACTTGTTTATTTTGTTTTTGTTTTGATTTAAATCGTACTAATTCGACTGATTTTAAACTTGTAGTTTCCAAATAACCTAAAACAGTATGAGAATTTATGAATTGATTTGATTCAATAAGGATACAAGATTGAATCTCAGTATATTTTAAATGAGGAGGCAAATAATCTCTTAAATATAATTTTTCTGATAAAATAAAACGTAATAACGTTTTAGACTGATTTTCAACAATCTTTATTTCAACATTTTTATTTTTTTTAAATGAGTTACGTAATTTGAATTCTAAACTATTTGATACAATATTTAATTGAGTAGAAGTCTGAATTTTTTTACCTGAATCATATAGATAATTAAAATGATTTTTTAAATAAAAAATTGAATTTGATTCAATCTTTGGAACAAAGATATTCGATACAGATTTTGATAATGGAATTTCATAAATTTCTACTGGACGGATTAATAATTGCGAAGATCCACCAAATTTGATAACTTCACATAACGAAGGTTGATTAATTTTTATTGTATTTAAAAGTAATTCTCCAGGATAAAACACTTGATTATGAAGAGCTTTTAAATCTTTTCCTGTATAAACTATTCCCGGTTTTACCGAGATTTGTTGAATAATATTATTTTTTTGTTCAATCTTAACAATTCCTGCAGTTTTGGAATAAACATTGGGTATTATTTCAAAATTTTCGGATATAAAACTATCAGGTTCAATTAACAATAAACTATTTTCACAATTTAATTTATGATTTTCTTCTGATAACCAAATAATAGTCCGATAATCTCTTTTTTGGCCCTCAATCAAAAAATAAACAAAATTATTTAAATACGATCTTTTTTTTCTGTTAATATTTGCGCTATAATAGGGAGTTCCACCTGTTAATGTGCTAAATTTATTAGTAATAAAAGTAGCCGTCTTTCTTTGATTTGTCTTAGAAATAGAAAATTGATTATTTTTTAAATTTAAATTAGTTAAGTAGTTCTTATGTTGAATTGTTAATAAATAATCATTTTCATTTATGGATTTTGACAATTTTTTTATTGAAGAATCGTTAAAAGAGAAGATACTACTTTCAATTTCAATAAATTGTTCTAATAGATTATTACTTTCAGAAATGATCTTTACAAATCCAGCATAATGATTAATTAGTTTGCTTCTAAAGATATAACTATTTTTATTAATTTTATAATCCGGGTAAAAATTTAAAAAAGAATTCATTGGAGCTTGGTAAACTTGACCTGATAAAATCCATAATAATTTATTTTGAGTAATTGACGTTGTTTTACTTTTTAAACTTGGCATAAAAATTTCGCCGGCTGAATTACTCACGATATGTTTCATTTCAGTTCGAGTCTGTTTTATACTACCAGCTAATTGTCCTAAAATTGTGTTTTGTTTAACGAATTGATTATTTTTAATAAACAAAATAGTGTTTCTAGGCAATTCAAGTTGAACTATTTCATCATTAGTATTATTTGAAATAATGGATAAAGATCCTGAACTTTCAGTTAATAATACATTTTCACCTCGATTCGTTCGAAGAGTTGAAGTTTTTAAAACATCTGAAAATTTAATTACCCCATCAATTGTACTTATTAATTGTTGACTTGCTTCAGATGTAAAAATGCCTCCAGTATGAAATGTTCTCATTGTTAACTGAGTACCAGGCTCTCCAATAGATTGGCCTGCTATAATTCCTATAGCTTCACCCATATCGACTAAATTTTCAGAAGCCAAATCCCAACCATAACATTTTTGACAGATGGATCTATATAATGAACAGGTTAATGGTGATCTTATATAATATTTATCAATATTTTTTTGTTTAAAAGTTCGAATTAAACTTGGAGTAATTTGCGTATTAACTTCTGCAATTAATTCTTTTGTTTTTGAATCATAAACAGGTTTATTAAGAAGACGGCCAAGTATTTTTTCATAAAAAGCTTGAACATTAGAATTTTTATTTTTCATATTAATGAAAAGAAACGAATGATTCGTTAAACAATCTTTCTCTCTAATAATAATATCTTGTGCAACATCAATTAATCGACGAGTTAAATAACCTGAATTTGCAGTTTTTAAAGCAGTATCAACAATTCCTTTTCGAGCTCCATATCCTGACATTAAATAATCAGTAATAGTTAAACCTTCTCGAAAATTTTTCTTAATTGGCAAATTCATAATTTGACCACTTGGATCTGACATTAACCCTCTCATACCGACTAGTTGCCGTACTTGGGATAAATTACCTCGGGCACCTGAAAAAGCCATTATATAAACTGAATTCAAGGGATCATAAACTTTAAAAAATGAAACAACTTCATCTTTTAATAATTCACTTGTAATATTCCAAGTATCAATAATTTTTTGGAATCTTTCAACATCTGTAATTTTACCTTTTAAACAAATCTTTTCTGTATTTAAAATTTCTTGAGTTGCATTTTGTAACATTGAACTTTTGACAGAAGGAACTCGTAAATCTTCAATACTTATTGAGATACCTGCTTGGGTCGCATACTGAAATCCAAGAGATTTTAATTCATCTGCTAAAGAACACGCTTTAATAGAACCATATTTGGTAAAACTCCAGGATAATAGTTGTTTTAATTGTTTCTTACTAACTAAAGTATTTTGATAAGTGTAATTCATAAGATTTTTGTCTTTAATTTATAGAACAGAATTTATGAAATTCAAATGTGAGTTATAACAGATTTAAAGTTTTTTGAACTGTATAATTAAAGATTACGCGTCCTGTTGTTGTTTGTAAGTATTTGACAATTGGGTTTCCTGCTTTATCTTTTCGAATTTGTAAATTTTCATAGAATTCAATAACCGTTTTATCACTTAAAGTAATTTTTTTAAGGATATTAGAAGATACATTTACATCTTTTTTATAACGAACCCAAATTAAAGAGTGTAATTCAATCTGTTCTTGGTTATATGCCAAAATAACATCTTCTAAATTTGCAAAATAATGGTTTGAACCCAATAAATCTTTAATATTATTAACTGTTAAATAATAACATCCAAGAACCATATCTTGACTTGGCATAATAATAGGTTCTCCGTTTGCTGGCGATAAAAAATTATAAGGAGCTAACATTAACATGTAACATTCAGCCTGAGCTTCTATAGATAAAGGCACATGTACTGCCATTTGATCTCCATCAAAATCTGCATTAAAAGCCGAACATACTAGTGGATGCAATTTAATCGCTCTTCCTTGTACCAAAATAGGTTCAAATGCTTGAATTCCTAATCGATGTAATGTTGGTGCACGATTTAAGAATATAGGATGATTTGCTAAAACTTCTTCTAAGACTGGATCAATTAGAGGTTCATTTTGTTGTATTAAATTTTTGGCCACTTTTATATTGCTTGCGAGTCCTTGATTAATTAACTCTCTAATGATAAAAGGCTGAAACAATTCAGTAGCCATTTCATAAGGTAAGCCGCATTGATTTAATTTTAGACTTGGACCTACGACAATAACTGATCGACCTGAATAATCTACCCGTTTTCCAAGTAAGTTTTGACGAAAGCGACCATGTTTTCCTTTAATGATATCTGATAAAGATTTTAAAGGTCGATTATTTGCACTTAAAGCAACTTTTCCTCGCTTCCCATTATCTATTAATGTATCTACAGCCTCTTGTAACATTCTTTTCTCATTTCGAATGATTAATTGAGGAGCATCAATTGCTAGTAAGCGTAATAAACGATTATTTCGAGTAATGATTCGACGATATAATTCATTCAAATCAGATGTTGCAAATCTACCTCCTTCTAATTGAATCATTGGTCGTAAAGCTGGAGGTAATACTGGCAATATAGATAAGATCATCCAAGCTGGATTTGACCCAGTTGCTAATAAGTTTTCTAAAATTCTAATTCTTTTAATTGCTTGATCACGTAGTTTATAAATTCGGTGTTGTTCCCATTTTCGATACCATTGCGAGCTTTGATAAAACGGTTGCTTTTTCATTAGAACTTGACTGGAATAGTTAATAAAGTTTCGTGTATCACTTATTTCATAACCAATATTCAATCTTTCTAATTCTTTTTTAATTATGACTGTTCCTATCAAATAATTAGGTGTTGTTCGGACTAAATATTTAGGAGTATTCGATTGCGTTAATTTTTTCTTCGGTTTCGGTTCGGGTTTTAATGGATAGCCGGTAAAGCCTAAGCGACGACTTCTTCGATAAAGTTGAAAATCCCAATGTAACCCATAAAAACTGATCTCATCATCTGCAATAAAATAGGATAAAGAAGCTAATTTAATTCTTTGAATACGTTCATCCATTGCATTGATTTGTCCAGATTTTAAGGCTTTTGGCTTTTTCTCACTTGCTTTCTCGTAAGCTGATCGAATTGGAATACCAGTATCGATTTTTTTCTCACACTGTTCAACTTCAAGTAATAAGGCCATATAATTTGGTCGACTATTGATATACCAAATATGTGTGACGGGATAAACTAAACTTATATATCCCATTCTATGGCGACGAACGCGTGATTCGGTTAATTCAACTCCGCATCGATCACAAACTAATCCTTCATATCTTACACGTTTGTATTTTCCACATGCACATTCTAATTTTTTATTTGGTCCAAAAATTCGTTCACAAAATAAACCATCCATTTCCGGTTTAAATGTTCGGTAGTTAATCGTTTCAGATTTTTGAACTTCGCCTACAATTTGTCCATTAGGTAATGTTCTCTGACCCCACTGTTTTATTCGAGTTGGAGAAGCTAATTTGATTTTAATATAATCAAATTCTTTTTCAAATCGGCTCATTTTTTTATATACTAAAATAAAATGTTATTTATATTTGATGCTGGTGGAAATATTTTGACAATTGGATCATAATTCTCCATTAAATTAACTTCTACTTCACATTCCGTGTTTGCGCTAAAGTTTTCTAATTTATAGGTACTAATATCTAATCCAATTGATCGTAATTCTTGTAACAAAACTTTAAATGATTCTGGAATACCTGTAGTTGGAATTGGTTGACCTTTAACAATTGCATTTAACGTATCATTTCTACCTTGCATATCATCTGACTTTATTGTTAAAAGCTCTCTTAATGTATAAGCTGCACCAAACCCTTCCAAAGCCCAAACTTCCATTTCACCAAATCTTTGTCCTCCATTTTGAGCTTTACCACCTAAAGGTTGCTGAGTGACTAATGAATACGGACCTGTTGCACGGGCATGCATTTTATCATCAACTAAATGAATAAGTTTAAGCATATAGGCATTTCCAACTGTAATTGGATTTTCAAACTCTTTACCAGTTCTTCCATCAATCAGTATTACTTTACCTGGCGAGTAAGGGTTAAATAACCACGCTTCATTTTTTTCAACAGATGCTTGTCTTAGTTTTTTATTTATTAAAGTTCGTGAAATTTCTTGTCCATAAAGTTCATCAAACGGCAAGATTTTAAAACGTCGGTTCAACTTATTTCCAGCTAATCCTAATAGACATTCGTAAAGTTGTCCTACGTTCATTCTGGAAGGAACGCCTAATGGATTTAATATAATATCAACTGGTGTTCCATCAGGTAAAAATGGCATATCTTGTCTAGGCAAAATTCGTGAAATAATTCCTTTATTTCCATGTCGACCAGCGATTTTATCCCCTACTTGAATTTTTCTAATTTGCGCTATAAATACTTGAATTTTTTCAAATTCATACGTTAATTTATTTTTACGTCTAAATATAATTGTTCGTATTACCCGTCCAGATTTCCCACTTGGCATACGAAAAGAACTATCTCTAACACCCTTTGCTTTTGCTCCAAAAATTGCTCTAAGAAGCTTCGCTTCTGGTAATTGTTCAGAATCATCTTTAGGAGTAACTTTACCAATTAGAATATCACCAGGTTTTACAAATGTTCCAATAGATACAATACCATCCTCACTTAAAGATTGAACTTCTGAAGGATTGATATTTGGAATATGTTTTGTTGTTTGTTCTCTTCCGTCATTTGTTAAACTAACTTCAATCTGATATCGTTCAATATGAATTGATGTAAATACATCATCATAAACTAATCTCTCATTAATTAAAATCGCATCTTCAAAATTATAGCCTTGCCATGGCATATATGCTACGGTCACATTTTGTCCCAATGCTAATTCGCCCCCACTTATACTTGGCCCATCTGCTAAAACTTGACCCGACTCAACCTTTTCTCCTTTCCAAACAAGCGGTCGTTGGTTAATACACGTTTCTTGATTAGATCGTTGGTATTTTTGCAAACGATATTCAGATTTTCTACCGGATTTTTCAGTTACAATAATTTTTTTAGAACTTACAAAATCTATTATACCTGATCGAATAGCATTTATTGTTAATCCTGAATCTGCAGCAATTTGATTTTCTAGACCTGTTCCAATCACTGGACGTTGTGGTATTAATAAGGGAACAGATTGTCGTTGCATATTAGAACCCATTAATGCACGATTTGCATCGTCATGTTCAAAAAATGGAATTAATGACGCGGCAGCGGAAACAACTTGAACTGTTGAAATCGCTATAAAATCTACTTCTGAAGGACTGACTGTTATAAAATCTTGTTTATATCGAACAGGGATAGAGCTTTTTGTTAGGTAGTTCTCTTGGTTTGTTGAAATATCAGCAGGTGCAATTTTATAAAGATCTTCAATATCTGCGGTTAAATAAATTGGTTTACCAGTTTTAATAACTTTACCATTAATAACTCGCCAGAAAGGCGTCTCTAAGAAACCTGAATCATTGACACGTGCATAAGTAGTTAAAGAAGCAATCAACCCAACATTTTGTCCTTCGGGTGTTTCTATAGGACATATTCGACCATAATGACTAGGATGTATATCTCGAACAGCAAAACTTATTCGATCACGATCAAATCCTCCTGGGCCTAATCCACTAATACGTCGTTTGTGAGTTAAAGAAGCCAAAGGATTTGTTTGATCCATATATTGTGATAATTGACTTGAGCCAAAAAATTCTTTTACAGTTGTTGATATTACGTTTGAACTTAAAATTAATGGGGATTCAGCTCTATATACTTGACTTAAAACTTTTCGCGATAGGCGCTGAAATCCTATTCGAAATAATTGTTGCAGTAATTCTCCAACAGATCTAACTCGTCGATTTTTTAAATGATCGATATCATCACTTGCTGTTTTTGTAATAGATAAGGTTATTAAATAATCAATGATTGCAAATAGATCATCATAAGTGATAGTTATTAATTGCTGAGAAATTTTTAAATTTAAACGTTTATTTAATTTTTGACGTCCAATTTTTCCTAACCTATAATAGCGTAAATCAAAAATTCTTGAAAATTCTGAAATATTTTTATAAGATTCATCAATATTAAAACGAAGTAATGGGCTATCCGAATCCATTGAAGTTGTTAATATAGGAGAATTAAAATAAAAAAAATCCCTATTTTCTAGATTTTTAGAAATTTCTATATCTTTTAAACCCATCTCTCGAAGTAAATGAATCACAGGTTTTTTAGTTATTTTATCAATTTGAATAACGATATCATCTTCAAACCGATTTGTTATCGGATATTTATATAGATCTGTTTTTTTATCACGTAAAAATCCAAAGCGTATCCAAGAGCCATATTCTGGAATTAGCGTTGCGGTATATAAATCTTTATTTTCATACTTGGTAGTATAAAGATCATTTTTTTCAAAATAAGTTTTATTTTTTAAAATGTCACTTCGTTTGTACTTTTGAATTAATGGGAAATATATAATTGAATTTAACTGTTTACTTTCTTCAAAAGCGTTTATTATGAATTGAACTTTTTTTAAATTATGTGAAAACTTTATTTTTAAAAACGATAAATTTTCTGCATATCGTAAATTTTCTATCATCTCATTAAAAATTAGAAAAGCATTTTTTCCTAAAATTGGGTTATCAATTTGTTTGAATGTTTTAACAATTTTATAATATTGGATATTTTTTTGTATGCAGAGATTTAATGACTTTTTATTAACTTCAAATTCTTGTAAATTAGAAAGTGTATCAGAACAAAATAAGAATTTATCCTGATTTACTTGAGTCAGATTTACATATTTTGTAATTTTTTGAGTTAATAAAGTTTCAAATTTCTTGATGTTTTTGTCAGGGAGTGGTTGAATGTTTTTTAATTGGTCTAATACTTGATTAATAGAGAATTCGTTGATCTTTTTATCTAAAACGAGCGATTGTAAAATTTGATATTTAATGATAGATTTTAGTAAAGTATTATAATACTGAAGGCTACTTAAAATCTGTTTTTCATTTTCTTTGGTAAGTTTTTCATTAAGAATACTTTCTTTAGAATTGAAAAATTTTAAAAACTTTTTGACTCTTTTAACTTTTGTGTTAATTCTTAAAGTCTTTGTTATTAAATTATAAATTTTAAAAAACTTAACAAAGTTGAAAGGGTAAGTGATTTTTTCACTATTCGTAGAGTTATCTTCAATCTGATAAGTTTTTATAATTTGTGATAAAGATACAAGGTGTGAACTTTTTAGCAGCCCGAAAGAGGTTTGGGTAAAAGGCCTCACTTTATGAAAATCATTCGATAAAATTAATTTATTTAACTTTCGGACTTTTTGTTTTTTGTTTTTTTCAAAGTAAATACCAGGACTTCTAATAACTTGGCTTACAATAATTCTTTCACATCCGTTTATAATAAACGTTGCTGTAGTTGTCATTAAAGGTAAATTAGCAATCGGTAATCGACCTTGCCTCATAATAGAATTTGTTAATTTATTTCGTATTTCTATTGGCATAATCAATTGCGATACGTAATTTACGGTATACCGTTTTGCTGTCGATGCATTGTAAATTGGTTTTACTAATTTATATTCTTGTCCAAAGAAAATATATTCAATATTTCCACTAAAATCTAATACTGAAGAAAAATTAGCAAGTTCGTCAGTTAGCCCTTGTGATATAAACCAACAAAAACTTATTCGTTGCATTTCTATAAAATCTGGAAGAGCGGTTACATAATTAATGTATTTTTTCATAAGCTTTATTATTAAAAAGACTTAAGTCCTATTTTATTAAAATGAATAGTCTTTATTATCGGTTGATATATATTAAGAAAATTTTTTTCAAGAAAATTTTCTTAATGTAGATATATTTTTTCGATAAAATTCGAAATTTTTACTAACACATTTTTAATTTTAATGCGAGTTGTGATTTTTTACGGGCTGCAGTATTTTTATGAAAAATATTTTTTTTTGTCCCTTTATCAATTAAGCTATATAGGGAACTTAATATAATCTGAGCTTTTACTTTATCTGCAGGATTTCCCGAAACTTTATATTCTTCTAAGCGTTTAAAAAACATTTTTATTAAGGTTCGTACTGAACTTTTATAGAATCTATTTTGTAAACGATTTCTTTCATTAATTCGAATACGCTTTAATGCTGATTTACTATTAGCCATATAAATAGTTATAATTTTTTATTTAAAATTTTTTATTACTAAGTTAGTATATCTTAAATTAACCAAATGTACTAGATTTAAGTAAAAGAATTTTAATTTTTTTAAAACTTGATATAATGTAGAACTTTAGGCAAAATAACCCTAAAAATGCATTCTTTTAAGAAATTTATATGGCAAAAAATAAAGGTACTAGAATTTTAATAACTTTAGAGTGTACGATGTGCCGATCAAATAATGTAAATAAACGTTCAGCTGGTGTATCTAGATATCTAACACAAAAAAATCGAAGAAATACGCCCGAACGACTTGAATTGAAAAAATATTGTCCACATTGCAATAGAACAACAATACATAAAGAAATCAAATAAACTATGTCATTACAAAAACAAAGACAATCACCTATTGGTTTAAACCAAAAAATCGATTACAAAGATATTGATTTATTAAAATTATTTATTACTGAACAGGGAAAAATACTTCCTCGTCGAGCTACAGGTGTTACTGTTCAACAACAGCGACAATTGGCAAAAGCAATTAAACGTGCACGAGTTCTATCATTGTTACCATTCGTGGCATCAAATTCTATGTAAATTATTGAAAGTAACGATATTAAATTTTTAACAAAAATAATAATTTATTATTGTTACTTTCACTTTATAATATTTGTTAATATTAATTTATTTATCTTTACTGTAAGGAATCTCAAATGGGCCGTAGCCAACGAAATGATAATTTTATTGATAAAACATTTACCATAGTTGCCGACATACTTTTAAAGATCCTTCCTGCAAGTAAACAAGAAAAGCAGGCTTTTTTTTATTATCGAGATGGTATGTCAGCGCAATCAGAAGGAGAATATGCTGAGGCATTAGAAAATTATTATGAAGCTCTACAATTAGAAGAAGATCCATACGATAGAAGTTATATTCTATATAATATTGGCTTAATATATTCAAGTAATGGTGAATATGCTCAAGCTTTAGAATATTATCATCAAGCTTTAGAACTAAATCTAAATCTTCCACAAGCATTAAATAATATTGCTGTTATTTATCATTATCAAGGAGTAAAAGCTTCAAAAAAACAAAATTTAGAAGTTGCAAAAGGATTATTTGACAAAGCTGCAGAATACTGGCGACAAGCAATTAAATTAGCTCCTAATAATTATATTGAAGCACAAAATTGGTTAAAGACAACAGGACGTCTCGCATCAGATAATTTTTACTAAATAAAAATAATAGCTTACTATTTTTATTTTTCAATATATTTAATATATTTTGTTGTACAATGATAGATGGATAGAAAATTTTAAGTTTTTTATTATCTTGAATAGTATAGTAAATCCTGAAAGTATATTTATTCTTAAATATTTAAATATGTTAAGTAAAAATGGTAAACACTAGCACAAACAAAGGTTACATTACTCAAATTATTGGTCCTGTATTAGATATTGAATTTTCTGAAGGTAATTTACCTCCTATCTATAGCGCAATTAGTATTACTACAGATGAAGGGGAAACTACTATTGTTGAAGTTCAACAATTATTAGGTGATAACAAAGTACGCGCAGTATCAATGCGTTCAACAGATGGTTTAAGACGTGGTACAGAAGCAATTGATTTAGGTGCACCAATTTCTGTCCCAGTTGGTACTTCAACATTAGGAAGAATTTTTAATGTAATTGGCGAACCGGTAGATAATCAAGGTGATGTTTCAGCTGATGAGACTTTACCAATTCATCGTGATGCACCTGCATTTACAGAATTAGAAACAAAACCATCAATCTTTGAAACTGGTATTAAAGTAGTAGATTTACTAGCACCATACCGTCGTGGTGGAAAAATTGGATTATTTGGTGGAGCTGGTGTAGGAAAAACTGTATTAATTATGGAATTAATTAATAATATTGCAAAAGCACACGGTGGTGTATCCGTTTTTGGGGGTGTAGGTGAACGTACACGTGAAGGAAACGATTTATACGAAGAGATGAAAGAATCAGGTGTAATTAACGAGAAAAACTTTACAGAATCAAAAGTGGCTCTAGTTTACGGACAAATGAATGAACCTCCAGGAGCGCGTATGCGTGTAGGTTTAACAGCTTTAACTATGGCTGAATACTTCCGTGATGTAAATAAACAGGATGTATTATTATTTATTGATAATATTTTCCGTTTCACACAAGCCGGTTCAGAAGTATCTGCTTTATTAGGTCGTATGCCTTCTGCTGTAGGGTATCAGCCAACATTAGCAACTGAAATGGGTGCATTACAAGAACGTATTACCTCAACAACTCAAGGTTCTATTACTTCAATTCAAGCTGTATATGTTCCTGCAGATGATTTAACAGATCCAGCTCCAGCGACAACTTTTGCACATTTAGATGCAACAACAGTATTATCTCGTGCTTTAGCTGCAAAAGGAATTTACCCAGCAGTAGATCCATTAGATTCTACGTCTACAATGTTACAACCAGGTATTGTAAGTGAGAAACATTATGAAACTGCAGAATCTGTAAAAGAAACATTACAACGTTACAAAGAATTACAAGATATTATTGCTATTTTAGGTATTGACGAATTATCTGAAGACGATCGTTTAATCGTGGCGCGTGCACGTAAAATTGAACGTTTCTTATCTCAACCGTTCTTTGTTGCAGAAATCTTCACAGGTTCACCAGGTAAATATGTAAGTTTAGAAAATACTATTAAAGGTTTTAATATGGTCTTAAATGGTGAATTAGATGATTTACCTGAACAAGCATTTTACCTTGTAGGTGATATCGATGAAGCTATTGCAAAAGCAGAAACTCTAAAATAAGGAGTATTATATATATGGCTATGAACATTCGCGTTCTGACTCCAGATAGAGTAATTTGCTCGACAACAGCAGATGAAGTAATTTTACCAGGATTAACAGGTCAAATTGGTATATTAGATGGTCATGCATCGTTAATTACAGCATTAGACACTGGTTTATTAAGAATAAAACTAGATGAGAAATGGACACCTATTATTTTATGTGGTGGACTTGCTGAAATTGATCAAAATCGTGTTACGGTACTAGTAAACGATGTTGAAGAACTTATTACTTTAGAATTAAATGAAGTTACTAAAGAACTAGAAAAAGCAACATTAGCTGTTGAAGTAGCTGAAACAAGCAAAGCAAAATTAGATGCTTCGATGGAATTAAAAAAAGCAACTGCTCGATTAGAAGCAGTTAATTATTTATCATAGAGAGTAGAGTTTATGAAAAGTTCTATAAAACTTTTCATAAACCGCTCGATAAGCGGTAAATAAAAGTTTTTCTTCATTATTTTTATGTGGTATATTTAATTAAAAGTGTAAAACATAAATAATTTAAACTTATGGTAACAAATTCGGATTTCAATTTTAAAAATAATGAGACCCTAGCTCTAGAATTACCATTTTCTGAACATATTGACGAATTACGACAGCGATGTTTCCATATATTTTGGATTATCTTAATAATAACCTTTTTGGCATTTATTGAGGTAAAAATTCTTGTACAAATATTGGAGCTTCCGGTAAATAATGTGAAATTTTTCCAACTATCTCCTGGTGAATATTTTGTATCAACAGTAAAAATTTCATTTTATACAGGCTTACTTTTTAGTAGTCCGTTTATGGTATCGCAAATAATCTTTTTTTTACTGCCAGGATTAACAGAAAAAGAAACAAAAATTATTTTACCTTTGCTTTTAAGTTCTTTAGTTTTATTTGGCTTAGGCTTATTGTTTTCTTATTATGCATTAATACCCGCTGCTCTGAACTTTTTCTTAAATTATAGTGATGAAGTGATTGAACCTCTCTGGTCATTTGATCAATATTTTGAATTTATTCTCGTTCTTTTTTATGGTACCGGATTAGCTTTTCAGATACCTATTGTTCAGATTTTGTTAGGTTTATTAAATATTGTATCAGCTACGCAAATGTTAAATGCTTGGCGCTATATAATATTAATGTCAACAATAATTGGAGCCGTTTTAACACCATCTACAGATCCATTTACACAGATATTATTCTCAATGGCAATATTGTTATTGTATTTTTTAGGAGTAGGGATTCTGTTTTTAATAAAAAATTAATTTTATTGTATATACTTAAAAAGTATTTAATTCATGGCAACTAACAAGTTTTTTAAAAGTCTTTTATTTACTTTAACAATTGCTATAAGTTTATTTGGTTTTTGTATTGAAAATTCATCGGCATATCCGGTATTTGCACAACAAGGTTACACAAATCCGCGAGCTGCAAATGGTAAATTAGCCTGTGCCAATTGTCACTTAAACCAAAAAGCTATTGAAATTGAAGCACCGCAGGCTGTACTTCCTAATTCTGTGTTTAATGTAGAAATAAAAGTACCCTATGATGTTAGCCGTAAACAAGTTGGCGCAAATGGTAAACAAGCAGATTTAAATGTAGGGGGAATTTTAATTTTACCTAAAGGATTTAAATTAGCATCCAAAAGTCAAATTTCAGACGAAGTTAAAGCAAAAAATAAAGGTGTATTTATTTCCCCATATAGTACTGAATATGATAATATTCTAGTTGTTGGTCCAATTGCAGGTAAAACGCATCAGGAACTTATATTCCCTGTTGTTGCTCCTGATCCAGAAAAAGATTCACAATTTAAATATTTAACATATCCAGTTTACGCTGGCGGGAATCGTGGCCGTGGACAAGTATATCCTACGGGAGAAAAGAGTAATGTAAACGCCTTTGGTGCAAATCAAAGCGGACAAATTTCAGAAATTGTAACAACAGAAAAAGGTGAATCAAATGTTACAATTGTCAGTTCAACAGGTACAAAAACTTCACAGATTGTTCCAGCAGGTTTAACTGTACTGGTTAAAACAGGAGATATTGTTAAAACTGATCAAGCGCTAAATATTGACCCTAATGTAGGCGGATTTGGACAAGACGAAACGGAAATTGTATTACAAAAACCTATACGTATTATTGGATATTTAGCATTTTGTTTCTGTGTTTTATTAACACAAATTTTATTAATTTTAAAGAAAAAACAATTTGAGAAAGTACAAGCTGCTGAGCTAAACTTCTAATAAAAAAAGGAATGACATATAAAAAACAAGTCATTCCTTTTGATATGTGAACTTTAGTATAAGTCGTCTTCTTTATGAACTAAAATTTTGCAATCTGATTTTGGATATGCAATACAAGTTAATACAAAGCCACTTTCTAATTGATCCTCTTCTAAAAAAGTTTGATCAGATTGGTCTACTTCACCTGATTCAACTATACCTACACATGATGAACAAGCACCTGCACGACATGAATAAGGTAAATCAACTCCTTCTGCTTCAGCGACATCTAAGATGTATGATGCTTCGTCTACCTCAATTGTTGAATCAATACTATGCTCTTCACTGAATAACGTCACTTTGTATGCTGACATATAACTCCTTAAATTTAAAATCTATAAAGTAAAACATGAAAAAAGGTATCTCAGTTATTCCCTTACTAATAACTAGTATAATACGTAAAATAAATACGTACAAATTTTTTTTTAATTTTTTTACCTAATTTTAATTAAATCGTTGTTTTAAACGACTTGCTTTTCCACGTAAGTTTCTTAAGTAATATAATTTTGCTCTACGAACTTTTGACGAACGTAAAATTTTAATCGAGTCAATTTTTGGAGAATGTACTAAAAAAACTCGCTCAATACCAATACCCTGCAGTACTTTTCGAACAGTTATAGTTGTATTTATAGAAGTATTTTTCTTTGCGATAACAGTTCCTTCGTAAAATTGAACGCGCTCTTTGTTTCCTTCAATAATTTTAACACCAATTTTAACACTATCACCAATTTGTATTTTTGGAACATCATCTTTTAAAAACTGATCTTGAAGATCGTTGATTATTTTTTGATAATTTAAATTGGACATATTCTGTTTAAATATAAAAATACATTATTTATCATAATAGTACAGTTATTTAAGAAAAAACACAACAGAAAACATTTTATTGCATCCGACTGGGTTCGAACCAGTGACGTTCCAGAGGAAAACGGATTATGAGTCCGGTGCCTTCAACCACTCGGCCACGGATGCATTTTTGGAGCTGATGGGAATTGAACCCACGTCCATCTAAACTCGCTTAAAGTATTCGTTCACAGGCTTAGTTTCTTAAAAGAAACAATTAAAATAAATAATAAATGACTCGTAACTAAATAAATAATAAGTTATTTATAGTGAACAAATTTGTTATAAAACTAAAGTAAAAAAGTAATGAAGAAATTTATGCCATTACTAATTTACGGCTAAAAGGAATTATATTGTTAGCAGTTATTGTAAATTAAGTATGTTTTTACGAAGAATACAAACTTCGACCTGCATCATACTTTAAATAATTTTAAATGTCGAAACCAAAACAGCCCCTAAAAATTGTTTTAGGAAAAATAAGCATGAAGGGAATCGAACCCCCGACTTTCAGAATCGGAATCTGATGCTCTATCCACTGAGCTACATGCTTTGTGGACTTTACTTATCAAGTTTTTATAAATCTATTAAAACTTATAACATAAAAGTGTGAATTCTTTACTTATTGTATCATGATTCACTTATTTTTTGATAGTTTTAATTTACCTTAGGATAAATCCGATACAAGAAAGTATCGGATTTATATTTATTCTTTTTAATAGTAAATTTTACCACCACCCCATTTTTCTGTTACAATTTTTGGCTGTAACATAATGTGACCAGCTATTGAGAATAAATCTTCATCAGTGATCGATCTCATACGAGGATAAATATCCGCACTTTGAATACTTGGATGAACTTCTGCAATTGATTCTAAACCATCATAAGTCACAGGATTTTTTAAGTAATCAACTAAAGAAGCAATATTATCACGACGAGGTGTTGCTAAACTTAATGCTTCGGGATCTAAACCTACATTTGGATTTGTTTTCGTAACACCACCAACGTGGCATGCACCACACGTTGCATTAAATAATCGCTTTCCTCTTTTAACTTGTTCTGGTGATAATACTGTAGTATTGCCCGCTGCATCCACTGCAACAGTTCGTGTCGCTTCATCTAAATCAATAGCAGATGCTGTACTTACGAAAATATTAAACGTGCAGAAAAATAAAAAGGCGAAAAATGCACTATGTTTTTTAAACATAATTCTATATAAAATATTTTACAAATTTGAAACCAAGAATATATCAAGAACTATTTTTTACTTTTTTTTTGATTCTTAAATTTTCTAATATTAGCTAATAAACCTCGTAATCTTATATTTTCCCATCCAGCAACAAGGAGAGATATTATAATTAATACTTGACTAAATAACAGAATCGGATCTAGCCGCCAACCATGAATAATTATTATGCAGCTATATAATAAACCAATGGTTGCAAAAAAAATATCTTCATCTCTTGCAATTTCAGGTTTTACTATACGAAGTAAATAAAGTAATATTACTCCAAATCCTAAGATAAATCCTAATATAATATTAGGACCGAAACTAATATTTATCATAAATTAAATTTTCCTTCTATTAACTATAATTGGTAATTGTAAAAAATTACGAACGTGTAACACGATCACTTTTACTAATAATGATTAACGCAACTGCAATAAGTATAACTACAAGACCGCCTGCCACTAAACTAGAGATAAAGTTTGCTAATGAAGTTGTCATTTCTAATTCCGTTTTATTCTAAATAAACATTAAAAACAGTAAGATGAACTATCTTATTAATTGTTTTAGTTGAAACCTCAATTAATATTAGTTTTTAAATAATTTGTAATACTACTATTTATATTATATTAAAATACATTATAATAAATAACTAATTGAAACAAAAAATTTTATAAGGTATACCTTTTATACTAATTTATAATTCAAGTTTATGCTGCTATTTTACAATTCTGACATATTAAATTGTTTAATAAATTATATAAAAGAATATACCCTTTCCCATTATAATACATTGTAAAGAAAGAAGCAATTATAAATATGAAATCTATTGTTATTTTCAATATATTTTAGTACACTTGAGTATACGAAACGACAAGCCCGGATAGCTCAGTTGGTAGAGCAGTGGATTGAAGATCCTCGTGTCACCAGTTCGAATCTGGTTCTGGGCAATCTAGTTAATTAGTAAACTTTGTAAATTTTGTATCAAAATTTAATTTTACTGTTCCAATAGGTCCATTTCTGTGTTTAGCGATTATTAATTCAGCTAAATCTATTTCAGAAACAGTGGAATTATAATAATTGTCTCGATATAACATAAGAACAAGATCAGCATCTTGTTCTATCGATCCACTTTCGCGAAGATCTGATAAAATTGGACGCTTATTAAAACGACTTTCTACATTTCGGCTTAATTGAGAAAGAGTAATAACTGGAGTTTTAAACTCTCTTGCTATACTTTTTAGAGCACGAGTAATTTGCGAAAGTTCTTGTACGCGATTATCCGATTGTATTTTTGAACCTTGCATTAATTGTAAATAGTCAATTATAATTAATCCTATATTTTCTTGTTCAAAAAGGACTTTTTGAATTTCGGTACGAATTTCTGGAATAGATAAATTTGGAGTATCATAAATAAATAAAGGTAATGACGATAATAATTTAACAATTCGGTTTATATGAAACCAGTCATTTTCATATAAATGTCCTACTTTTAAACGTGTGGCATTGATTTCGGTTTCATTTGCTAAAATTCTATAAACTAATTGTTCTTTTGACATTTCTAAGCTAAAAAACAAAACAGGACGCTTATATTTTTTGAGAATATTAAGGATAACATTTATAGAAAAAGCTGTTTTACCCATAGATGGTCTACCGGCGACAATTATAAGATCAGATTTTTGAAATCCTTGAGTTAGAGAATCCAGATCATAAAACCCAGATGCCAATCCTGGCAGAGCTGGTTGCAATGACTTTTGTTTTAATTCCAATAGTATATCAGAAAATAATTCAGCACTATTTAAGACTTCTTGTTTTTGAAGATTTGTTGTTAAATTAAGAAATTGTTTTTCTAATTCTTCAACAATATTATCTAAAGGAATATTCGTAACATAACCTGAATAAATAATTTTATAGCCTAGTCGTATAAGAAGACGGCGCAAAAATTTATCTTGTATTAATTGAAGATAATCTTCTAAATATACTAGATTCGGTACTTGATTAATTAATTCACTTAATATTTTAATTCCTCCAATTTTTTCTAACAATCCTTGATCTTGCAAAAATGTAGTTAAAGTTAATATGTCTATCGAAATTTTATTTTGATATAAAAAAATGATAGCCTTATAAATTTCTTGATGATTTTTAAAATAAAAACTTTCAACTCTAATTTTTCTTAAAGTAATTTCGATTGCTTCTGAACTTATTAATAAATTACTCAATACAATTTTTTCTGCTAAAAAGTTATGAGGTAATTGCTTATTAATAAACTTTGTAGACTTCTCCTTAAATTCATTTGTAATCATATTTTATTTTTTTTGTTTATAAAATGAAAGTTAAATGATTGCATTTTTTAATAATTCTAATTAAACTAGATAGTGAGCGTCCTTAGTTCAGTTGGTAGAACGCTAGTCTCCAAAATTAGATGTCGAGGGTTCAAGTCCTTCAGGGCGCGTTTCTCTTCTTGTAAGAGGTTTTTATAATATTAGATAGAAATCTACATAAATTAAAAAATAAAAAACCGTAGTTGTACAACTTTAGAAGTATCTTATTCAAATAAAGAATAAAATACTCTATATTTATATTAAACATTTATTAACGAATTTATGGCAAAAAAAATAACAGCATTAATTAAATTAGCTTTGCCTGCAGCAAAAGCAACTCCTGCACCACCTGTTGGTCCAGCTTTAGGTCAACACGGGGTTAATATCGCTGCTTTTTGTAAAGAATATAATGCGAAAACAGGTGATCAGACAGGATTAATTATTCCAGTTGAAATTTCTGTATATGAAGATAGAAGCTATACTTTCATTTTAAAAACACCTCCAGCTTCTGTATTATTAGCAGATGCGGCAAAAATTAAAAAAGGATCATCAACTCCAAATCGAACAAATGTAGGTTCAATTACAAAAAGTCAATTAGAAGAAATTGCAAATATAAAATTACCCGATTTAAATACTACTAAACTTACTAGTGCTGTAAAAATCATTGAAGGAACAGCTCGTAATATGGGGATAACTATTGTAGAATAATTTATATTTTATAAGCCACTTAATGGAAAAATTGTATGCGGAAATTATCACGTCGCCAAAGAGAAATTCGTACTAAGGTAGATAAACTAATGTATTCAGATCTAAAAGAAGCTATTAAGGTTCTTTTAGAAACGTCTACTGCCAAATTTATTGAAACAGTTGAATTACATGCAAATTTAAATATTGATCCTAAATATGCGGATCAACAATTACGAACTACTGTAACTTTACCAAATGGTATTGGTAAAACTATTAAAATTGCAGTATTAACAAATGAAGCTAACTTCGAAGAAGCTAAAACAAATGGAGCAGATGTAGTTGGAAATGATGAATTAATAGATCTAATAAGTCAAGGTAATCTTGATTTCGACTTATTAATTTCAACTCCAGATTTAATGCCAAAATTAGCCAAATTAGGCCGAGTATTAGGTCCAAAAGGTTTAATGCCTTCTCCAAAATCGGGGACTGTAACTACAACCTTAGCTAGCACATTATCAGATTTTAAAAAAGGAAAATTCGAGTATAAAGCAGACAAGACAGGAGTAGTTCATGTAAGTTTTGGTAAAGCTAATTTTACAGAAACTCAACTTTTAGAAAATTTAGTTGCTTTATATAGTTCCATTCAACAAAATCGTCCATCAGGAGTAAAAGGAAAATATTTTAAAAAAGTTTTTATTTGCAGTAGTATGGGCCCTTCCATTCAATTAGATTTAGAAGCTTTTCCTCAGTAAAAGATTTATTTAACCATTGATTTAGGAATAAAAAATATGTCAGACAAAATTGATCAAATTGTAGAAGAATTAAAAACATTAACATTATTAGAAGCATCAGAATTAGTAGGTAAAATTGAAGAAACATTTGGTGTAGATGCTTCAGCAAGTGCCGGTGCCGGAACAATGGTAATGGCTGCCGCTGCTGTAGCTGAAGAAGTTGAAGAGAAAACAGAATTTACTGTAATGTTAGAAGAAGTTCCTGCTGATAAAAAGATTGCTGTTCTAAAAGTTGTACGTAGTTTAACTGGTTTAGGGTTAAAAGAAGCTAAAACTTTAGTTGAATCAGCACCTAAAATGGTTCAAGAAAACGTAGGTAAAGACGCAGCTGAAGATGCTAAAACACAAATAGAAGCAGCTGGTGGTAAAGTTTCTTTAACTTAGATTAAAGTTTTTATAAAGAATAAAAATAAATTTAAACAATTTTTATTTTTATTCTTTATAAAAATAAATTAAATTACTTTTTACTCAAAACTCTTTCATTTTTAAATAAAATGTTTTAGAGTCTTAAATGTATTTAAGCATTTATCATATAAACAATAAGGGTTGCTAACTCAATGGTAGAGTACTCGGCTTTTAACCGATTTGTTCTGGGTTCGAGTCCCAGGTAACCCATAATTTATTTTTCAAAACATTTAAAGGTTAAATTATATTACGTAAAAATAAAATTCTAACTTTCTTAAATTTAACAAAGATCATATTTTTATTCTATGATTAAAGTTGATCACTTAAGTATGTTACGAAAATTTTGAAATAATATTTTTACTTTATTATTTTTAAAGTAAAATAGTTACTAACTTTATAAGTTATCTTATTATTTAAAAAATAATTATAGATTAAGGATTTTAAAAAATGATTAATTGGCAAGTTCTAGGTCAGCTAATAGCGACCGGCGTTATTATGTTATCCGGCCCGGCCGTAATTGTATTATTAGCTATAAAAAAAGGTAATCTTTAATTAATTAAAATTAACCGTCAATATAAAAAGTTTTAAGGAATATTTATGATAACAGCTTTAACTGCTTTATTAGTTTTAATTTCATTAGCTTTAGTTATTACTGTTCCAGTGGCTTTAGCAACGCCAGGAGATTGGGAACAATCTAAAGGTACGTTTAATCGTGGGTTTCAAATTTGGGTAAGTCTTGTATTAGCAATTGCCGCTGCTGATGGGATTTCATCGTCAATTTAATTTAAACAGAAATTATAGTTAGACCTATAATTTCTAAATATATAAAAACTATTGACAGAATTAGTCAGTTTTTTGTAAATTATATATATATGTCTTATTAAATAAATTACTCTATGTTGCGGGCATAGCTCAGTGGTAGAGCGCAACCTTGCCAAGGTTGATGTCGCGCGTTCGAATCGCGTTGCCCGCTTTCTAGTTGTTATATACTAGTAAATAAGTAAAGTTTTTAAATAAAGATATAAAGGCCCCCATCGTCTAGAGGCCTAGGACAGCTCCCTTTCACGGAGCAGACAGGGATTCGAATTCCCTTGGGGGTAATATATTCATGATATTATAGTTAGTTATTAAAAAACCCCACTGATGATTGAAGTACTAATCAGTTATATTTTAAAATTCAAAATTATTTTTTATTTATAAAAAAGATAGAAGTAGTACTTATTAGTATATAGAGATTTAATAAAAAATAATTTTGAATTCAACTAAAAATTAATGTATCTTGAAGATACATTAATTTTTTTTCTTACCAGAATCCTAAAGAAACTGCTTTATCAATTGGTAAACATGCACCTATACCTAACCAAATAGCCGCAAAGAAGCCAAAGATAAATACTAAACTAGCAATCGGTCGACGGAATGGATTTTGAAATTTATTTACATTCTCAATGAAAGGAACTGTAATTAATCCTGCTGGTACAGCAGCCATTGCTAAAATACCTAATAATTTATTAGGTAGTACACGAATTAAGTTAAATGTTGGAAATAAATACCACTCAGGTAGAATTTCTAAAGGTGTATTAAATGGATCTGCTGGTTCACCTAATTGAGTAGGTGCCATAACTGCTAAACCAATTACACAAGCAAATGTTCCTAAAATACAAACAGGGAAAACGTAAAGAAGATCATTTGGCCAAGCTGGCTCACCATAATAGTTATGGCCCATACCTTTTGCTAATTTTGCTCTTAATTTTGGATCTGTTAAATCTGGTTTTTTAATTACTGACATAATGTTCCTTATTTAAAAAATAAACCTTTATTAATAAAATTTAAAGTGGTCCTGAAATACCTTGTTTACGAATCATTAAGAAGTGCGTTAAAATTAAAGCAACAGCAACAACAGGTAATACAAATGTATGCGCACTATAAAAACGTGTTAATGTACCTTGACCTACACTTTCACCACCTCTTAATACTAATACTAATGGTGGCCCTACAATTGGTACAGCAGCAGGTACACCTGTTACAATTTTACAAGCCCAAAATCCAACTTGATCCCATGGTAATGAATAACCTGTTACACCGAAACTAACAGTAACACAAGCTAAAATTACACCTGTTACCCATGTTAGTTCTCTTGGCTTTTTAAACCCACCTGTTAAGTAAACACGGAAAACATGTAAAACCATCATCATTACCATCATACTAGCAGACCAACGATGAATAGAACGAATCAACCATCCAAAATTCACACTTGTCATAATGTATTCCACTGAAGCAAATGCATCTACTACACTTGGGCGGTAATAAAATGTCATTGCAAAACCTGTTGCAACTTGAACTAAAAAACAAGTAAAAACAATACCACCAAAACAGTAAAAAATATTAACATGTGGTGGAACATATTTGCTAGAAATATCATCTGCAATTGCTTGAACTTCTAGTCGTTCTTCAAACCAATCATATACTTTACTCATAAAACCTTTTCTTATAAGAAGATCAGAACACAGTTAAGCAGATTTTCAGGTTTAAGATTAATGTATCTATTTTATAAAAGGCGAGAGTGGGATTCGAACCCACGGAATCCGTAAAGATTCATCTGATTTCAAATCAGACGCAATCGACCAACTCTGCCATCTCGCCAAAAGATTAGTTTAATCAACTAATCTTATTTAAATTAACTCTCGTATGTATTAATTCCGCTAAATTTAATTGAAGCAGGATTAGGGTTTTTACCTATTGAAAAATCACGGCTGTTAACAACTGTTCGGCCTGGATTAACTTTTTCAGGGAAAACTCCATCTTTTGGATGTAAATATTGAACTTCACCACTAGGAAATATTCTATAAATTTTATAGTCGTTTATCTTAAAAGTTCGTAGTTGAGTTCCTAAAGCAAGACATTGTTCTTTTCTAGCCAAATATAAAAGATTTTCTCCGTTACGCATAATTGCTGCGCCACCTGTAGGCATTTCAAAAATCTGCTCTTTTTTACTCGTCCAAGTAATCGCATATTTTTCTTCTACTTCAGCTGCACGTAGCCAGCCCCCAGTACTTCCACCAAAAGTAGGAAATGGTGTTTGCAAATTTAATGTCATACATAAAGCCTTATTGTTATTTAACGTTCAATATATTATTTTAATAAAAAATTAATAATTTTTTCGTTAATTTATAAAATTTTCTAGCGGAGAATGGATTTGAACCATTGACCTTCGGGTTATGAGCCCAACGAGCTACCAGACTGCTCTACTCCGCGTAACTCTATCCATCCTAGAAACAAATATATCGAATTTATTCATTTTTGTCCATGATTTAAAGTTTTCATCACTTTTTAATTCGCAATATAATTATTCGTAAGTTAGAATATAAAAACCATGATTTAATTAAATTTTTATCCAGTATCGAATAGATAGACTGGATAAAAATTTAATTCATCAATTAGTCAATAGGACGCATTGATAATACAGGTTCGTTAGCACGATTAATACCTTTTTCAAAACCTGCCGCTGCCGCACGAGCACGGCCTGAATGCCACCAGTGACCAACTAAGAAGAAGAAGCCTAAGAAGAAGTGAGAACAACATAACCATGAACGCGGTGATACATAGTTTACTGAATTAATTTCTGTTGCTACACCACCTACTGAATTTAATGATCCTAATGGAGCATGAGTCATGTATTCAGCAGCACGACGTTCTTGCCATGGTTGAATATCATTTTTAATTTTATTAATATCTAAACCATTTGGACCACGTAATGGTTCTACCCATGGAGCACGTAAATCCCAGAAACGCATTGTTTCACCACCAAAGATAATTTCTCCACTTGGTGAACGCATTAAGTATTTACCTAAACCAGTAGGACCTTGTGCAGAAGATACATTCGCACCTAAACGTTGATCTCGAACTAAGAATGTAAACGCTTGAGATTGAGATGCCTCTGGACCAGTTGGACCATAAAGTTCACTTGGATATGCTGTATTGTTATACCAAGCGTATAGCGATGCTGTGAAACCCATTAATGAGATAGCTGCTAAACTGTAAGAAAGGTAAGCTTCTCCAGACCAAACGAATGCACGACGTGCCCATGCGAATGGTTTTGTGAAGATATGCCAGATACCTCCAGTAATACATAAAATACCTACCCAGATATGACCACCAATAATATCTTCCATATTATTTACGGCAACTACCCATCCATCTCCACCGAAAGGAGAACGGAATACGTAGCCAAAAATAACAATTGGGTTTAATGTTGGAGTCGTAATAAAGCGAACGTCACCGCCACCTGGTGCCCATGTATCATAAACACCACCTAAGTACATTGCTTTAATTACTAATAAGAAAGAACCTAAGCCTAAAAGACATAAGTGAATTCCTAAAATTGTTGTCATTTTATTTTTATCACGCCAATCATAACCAAAAAATGGGAATGATTCTTCTAATGTATCAGGACCTAATAAAGAATGGTAGATACCACCAAATCCTAAAACTGCTGATGAAATTAAGTGAATTACACCAACAGCGAAATATGGAACTGTTGTAGTGATCTCACCACCAGGTCCAATACCATAGCCTAATGTGGCTAAATGTTGGATTAGAATAAAACCTTGCTCATACAAAGGTTTTTCTGGAACAAAGTGCGATACTTCAAATAAAACCATTGCACCAGCCCAGAAAACCATTAGACCTGCGTGAGCAACGTGAGCACCTAATAATTTACCTGAAACATTAATTAAACGAGCATTTCCACTCCACCAAGCAAATCCTGTAGACTCGATGTCACGACCTGCTATACTACTATTAAAGGGCGTTTCCACGTGGTAATACCTCCTCAGGGAATACGAAGTTTTCATGTGGTTGATCTTGTGCAGCCATCCATGAACGAATACCTTCGTTTAATAAAATGTTTTTTGTGTAGAATGTTTCAAATTCTGGATCTTCAGCCGCTCGTAATTCTTGTGATACGAAATCGTAAGCACGTAAATTTAAAGCTAAACCTACAATACCAATTGCACTCGTCCATAAACCTGTTACTGGAACGAATAACATAAAGAAATGTAACCAACGCTTATTAGAGAATGCTACACCGAAAATTTGTGACCAAAAACGGTTTGCAGTAACCATTGAATATGTTTCTTCAGATTGTGTTGGTGTAAAAGCACGGAATGTATTTGCCGCATCACCATCTTCAAATAATGTATTTTCTACTGTAGCACCATGGATTGCACAAAGTAATGCGCCACCTAAAATACCTGCTACACCCATCATGTGGAACGGGTTTAAAGTCCAGTTATGGAAACCTTGTAAGAATAATAAGAATCGGAAGATTGCTGCAACACCAAAACTAGGAGCAAAGAACCAACTTGCTTGACCTAATGGGTATAATAAAAATACTGAAACAAATACGGCAATTGGACCAGAGAATGCAATAGCATTATATGGACGAATACCTACTAATCGAGCGATTTCGAATTGACGTAAGCAGAAGCCAATTAGTCCAAATGAACCATGTAATGCGATAAATGCCCAAAGTCCACCGACTTGACACCAACGAGTAAAATCACCTTGTGCTTCAGGACCCCATAATAATAATAATGAATGTCCCATACTGTTTGCCGGTGTAGAAACTGCTGCAGTTAAAAAATTACACCCTTCAAGGTAAGAACTAGCTAAACCATGAGTGTACCAAGAAGTTACAAAAGTTGTTCCTGTCATCCAACCACCTGCAGCTAAATAAGCTGTAGGAAATAATAATAAACCTGACCAGCCAACAAAGACAAATCTGTCTTTCTTTAACCAATCATCAATAAGATCAAATAAGCCACGTTCTTGGTTTTGTCCAATAGAAATGGTCATATTCTATAATCCTTAAATAAAATAATTTAACAAGTAAACCTTAATTTATAATTTTTACTATAGTCTTGTCAGCTCATAACATATATTATACGTTAACTATTAAAGAATTTTGTAATTAAAATTAAAAATTATTAACTAATCATAATTTAAAGAAAACTTATCGAATCTATACTATAAACATTTATATTTGCCATTTTAGCTAATAATATAAACTCTAAAATAAATTCAGCTCTAGTACATTAAACTTTTTAAAACTATGCTATAATCTAGAATAGAAACAAACACTTAAATGTTAAATTCTAACATGTCCCTAGAATCAAGTGAATTTCATATTCAATATAATTATTAACTATAGGAATAATCTTATGATTTCTGACGCTCAAGTTTATATAGCATTATTTATTGCCTTATTAGCTAGTCTTTTAGCAATTCGTTTAGGAGCTACACTATATCAATAAAAACTTCGATTCAATATTAATTAATATACATATATCTAATACATTATAACCAATATAAATTATGGTAGCACAAGATTTAAAAAAGTTTACTACGCCTGTTTTTCCCTTTACGGCAATTGTAGGTCAAGAAGAAATGAAATTAGCATTACAGTTGAATGTGATTGATCCAAAAATCGGTGGTGTTATGATTATGGGGGATCGTGGAACTGGAAAATCAACAACTATTCGAGCAATTGCTGATTTATTACCTGAGATTGAAATAGTAAAAGATGATGCATTTAATTCTCATAAATCTGATTTAGATTTAATGGGTAATGAAGTGAAACTTGCAATTCAAAATGGCGAGACTTTAAATACAGAAACTATAAAAATTCCAATGGTAGATTTACCATTAGGAGCTACAGAAGATCGAGTTTGTGGTACAATTGATATTGAAAAAGCTCTAACTGAAGGAATTAAAGCTTTTGAACCAGGGTTATTAGCAAAAGCCAACCGTGGTTTATTATATGTAGATGAAGTGAATTTATTAGATGATCATTTAGTAGATATTTTATTAGATTCAGCTGCATCAGGTTGGAATACTGTTGAACGTGAAGGGATTTCAATTCGCCATCCTGCTAGATTTGTGTTAATTGGTTCAGGAAATCCAGAAGAAGGAGAACTGCGACCACAACTATTAGATCGATTTGGTATGCATGCAGAAATTCGAACTGTAAAAGATCCAATTTTACGAGTAAAAGTCGTTGAAGAACGAACGTCATTTGATCAAACCCCAAATGTTTGGATCGAAAATTATGAAACGCAACAAAAGGAATTACGAGACCGTATTGTTGAAGCTCAAAATTTATTATCTCAAGTTGAATTAGACTATGATTTAAGCGTAAAGATTTCTGAAGTTTGTAGTCAACTTGATGTTGATGGTTTGCGTGGTGATATTGTTACTAACCGAGCAGCAAAAGCCTACGCTGCATATAATAGTCGCACTACTGTCACAGTAGACGATATTAGTAAAATTATTACGTTGTGTTTACGTCATCGTTTACGAAAAGATCCTTTAGAATCAATCGATTCTGGTGATAAAGTATCGAAAGTTTTTAAAGAAATTTTTGAAATTGAAGAATAAAGGTAAAATAAGACAATTAAGTTTTACTTTAAATACTTTATTAATCAAGGATTATATATATGTTAAAGTTAATTTGGTTTCTAGTTAATGTATTTTTAGTTTCGATTATTTTTATCCGTACACCAAATGCAGGAGGATTAGCAAATTTTAATACAAAAACAAATTTGTTAGGATCTCCTAATTCTGCTGAAAAATTTTTAAATAGATTAACATGGGGCTTAATTTTTGCCTACTTTGTTTTTGCTATTAGTTTCAATCTTTAATGAAAAAAATGCTAAAAAATTTTTAAAAAACTATAAAAGATAATACAAAATTCAATCAGTTATTAAGACCGTTTTTAAGTATTGATAATTTGATTAAATTTTGTTATTATAAGCTGTCAGAGTTAACATTTCAATTTGGTGGAGTTTTTTTAACTTTTAATTTATAAACATTAACAACTTTATTCGATAATATGTCTATGAAGTATGATCCGAGTATAGACATTGGTGCTAATGAATCAAATGAAGTATTTTTAGAAGCTCTCCGTGAAGCCAATGAAGCAGCCAAACCAAACCCTGAATTAATAAAACAAATCCAATTAGAAGGATGGGATTCATCATTTTACGATGAGCCTTCTATTAAAGAAGTTATTATAGAAAGACTTAAAGATATTAGTGTACACGGATTTACATTTGAAGAGTTTCAAAAAGCAATGCTTCTTTTTTGTATCATTCGTTTTCTTATATATTGCGTAAAATATAATGTAATAACGTCATTTAAAATTTGTGGTGTAGGGTTTATTTCTTGTGTTTTATGGGGATTAACTTTAAATGATTGTCTTGGTAACTACTATCCATATCTTAAATATCATCCATTACTAACTAATATTCTTTATGAAGAAGACCGTTTTCGTAAAGGATCAGAGATGCGAGCTATGCGAAAGGTTAGTGATACAATGTTTAAACGAATGGCAGGTGATACCGCACATTTTACATGGATACAACCATTATTTAATTTAGTACCAAATAAATATAGGCATATTGCTGATCCTATATATAACTATATTACAGAAGATCTTCGTGAAGCCGTTATTCAACTTTATAAAATAAGATTTAGACATGTGGTCCCATTTGCTTTATATATAGCTTGGGTAAGAATTGGTAAAAAATATTGTCCGTATCATGTGCGCTGGAACTTTACATTCATAATCTTGTATAATCAAATCGTTGGATTTGTTTATGAAGGAGCAGGTCGTGCTCAAGCAATGATTACTTATACCCTACTTCCTCAGTTTCGCTTTGAAGAGGCCCAAACTGTTCAATTATATCTTGGTACCCTCGCTCTAGTCCATATGGGAGCTATAATGCTCGCCATGTTACATTGTATATTCTCACAATATTTTTACGTCCCAATGTTTACCTATGGAGCAGAACTTCATTGTGGAAAAAGACCAAAAAATAGTATCTACAGTGGCGGCTATACTGCCTGGCAAGATGTATATACCTTTTACGACTTAAAGTTTCGTGAATCAATGAGACTTTGGTGGGGATGGTTAGGTCGTGGTACTAAGGCAATGCGAAAGAAAAATGGAGAAGATAAGAAAAAGAGAAAAAGAAAGAAAAAATAATATTTTATTAGAGTAAATTTTTATTTACTCTAAATTTTTATTTGTAGGAATAAATTAATTATTTCTCTACAATGAAGACCCTAAACCAGAATATGCGCCATAGAAAAATAAACTAAGCATTGTTATTACGGCTAAACCGCCAACCAAGCCTACAAGCCATAAAGGAATTCTACCAGTATTTGTCATATAAAAAACTCCTAAATATAATTATTAGTTGAAAAAATAACTTGAAAATAAAACAGCCAAAACGAAAATTAAAAGAAGTCCCCAATATAATGAAGTTCGATTAAGTTCTACAGGTTGTCTATTAGGATTTGGACCCGTCATAAAAATTACCTCTTATCTATCTCTATTATTTATTAATTTATCGTTGAATGAATTGCATTGCTGTGATTCCACCTAAGAAAAATACAGTAGGAACAGCTAATCCATGAATTGCAAGCCAGCGGAATGTAAAAATCGGGTAAGCTACAGGTTGATTAATATTTTTTGTCATAAAATTTACCTTTTATAAACCTTTAGTTAAATCTTCTAATTCTTGTTTTGCACTAAAACGATCATTTACTAACGGAACTTGTTGACGATCTTGGGTAAAGTATTCATTTGGTCGCGGTGTACCAAAAACATCGTAAGCTAAACCTGTACTAATAAATAACCATCCTGATACAAAAAGAGACGGGATAGTAATGCTATGAATAATCCAATAACGTACACTTGTAATAATATCCGAAAACGGACGTTCACCGGTAGATCCACCAGACATAATATTAAATTCTCCTATAAAAAAAATGATTGATACTCATTCAAAAGTTTGACTAACAGCGGGCAGGGGGAATCGAACCCCCATCATTAGCTTGGAAGGCTAAGGTTTTACCACTAAACTATGCCCGCATATTTAAATTATAAATTTATGCGGGTATAAAAAGCAATAAAATCTTATAAATTTTCTAATTTTAGTTCTAGAAATTTAGCTAGATTAGCCGCATTTTCTTCTAAATCTGAGATAGTACTTGGTTGTTCTACAGGTGTTAATGGTATTTGCCTTTCATCTTTCAAACACAAGTATATAATTCGTTGAGGATTCAAACCTTCAGAGATTTTTATCCCAATTGCTCTTATATTATTTAGCGGATATGTTAAAAGAATTTCACGATTGCGGCCCGGAAAGCCTTTACGAACAATTTTTACAAGATTTTCAATCTTATTATATTCATTATACCCACTACCGATATCCCATAATACTGTTAAAAAAATATAAATGCTAATGGATAAGCTTAAAGTTCCATAAAAAATCATTACCACACCTTGAGGTATAAATACTAATTCTGCAGTATTTGCAAACGGTAATAAATTTAATTTAACATAACTTGAAAGACCTGCTAATAAAAAACTGATACCTCCAATGAATAGAAAAAAAGTCCAAAAGTAATTACTAAAACGTCGAGATCCTACAATTTTATCTTGACGAATATTTTTATCCATTATTGCATTTTAATAAAAAAATTAAATTAATTTGATTGATTTTAACCCTAAAAACAGACCAGACGCCATAGCAAAGCAAAATCCTAAAAGTAAAAAGTAATCAATAGTAGTGATCATCATAATGTATTTTTGATTTATAAAAATGAAGTTTATACAATTTTTTATATATGTTAATATATATTATATAGTAATCTATATTTAAATTTTGGTTGGTAAAAAATTAAATTAATTTTTAAATACTTTGTACGAATTGAAAACTCTATTATTAATTTCATTAAAACTTAGGTTAAATTTATGGCTAATTTTATTAAACCCTATAACGATGATCCATTTGTAGGTCATTTAGCAACCCCAATTACGTCTTCAGCAGTAACTCGGGCTATTTTGAAAAATTTACCCGCATACCGATTTGGATTAACTCCTTTATTAAGAGGTTTAGAAATTGGGTTAGCACATGGTTATTTTTTAATAGGACCATTTGTTAAATTAGGTCCTTTACGAAATTCAGAAGTTGCATTGTTCGCAGGTTTTCTTTCAACCATTGGGCTAATACTAATTTTAACATTAGGATTGACTATTTATGGTGTCGCAGCTTTTGGGCAAGAGAAAACAACAAGTACAGAAACTTCAAACGAATTACAGACAAAAAAAGCTTGGGACCAATTCAAAGGTGGATTCTTTGTAGGTGCATGTGGTAGTGCAGGATTCGCTTTTATTTGCTTATCAAGTATTCCAACTTTTTAAATTAAATCTTTACTATACGTTATTAAATCGATTAATATTCTAATCGATTTAATATATAAAAAGTTACAACAGTAAATAAATTAACTAAAATATTATGAGTACAGCAACAATTAATTTGCAAGAAGAATACACTAAAACAGAAATTGCTAAAATTTTAAATCTGTTAGATGAAGAATTAGTAGGTTTAGCTCCTGTTAAATCCCGAATTCGTGAAATTGCTGCATTGTTATTAGTGGATAAATTACGAAAGAATTTAGGAATTACAGCAGGTAGTCCTGGTTTACATATGTCATTTACTGGTAGTCCTGGTACCGGTAAAACAACAGTTGGATTAAAAATGTCAGATATCTTATTCCAATTAGGCTATATTCAAAAAGGTCATTTATTAACAGTAACGCGAGATGACTTAGTGGGGCAATATATTGGTCATACAGCTCCTAAAACAAAAGAAGTTTTAAAGAAAGCAATGGGTGGTGTATTATTTATTGATGAAGCTTACTATTTATATAAACCAGACAATGAACGTGATTACGGATCTGAAGCTATTGAAATCTTATTGCAGGTGATGGAAAATCAACGAGAAGATCTAGTTGTAATTTTAGCTGGTTATAAAGAACCAATGGATAAATTTTATGAATCAAATCCTGGTTTGTCATCACGAATTGCTAATCATATTGATTTCCCAGATTATACTGTCGAAGAACTATTAAAGATTTCAAAAATGATGTTAGAAGAACAACAATATCAATTAACTCCTGCTGCAGAAATTGCTTTAACTGATTATATTCGATTAAGAAAAGAACGTCCATTATTTGCAAATGCACGTAGTGCTAAAAATGCTTTAGATAGAGCACGTATGCGTCAAGCTAATAGAATTTTTGATAGTCGTGGCCAAGTTTTAACGAAGAGAGAATTAGTTAATATTGAAGCAGAAGACATTTCTTTAAGTACTACAGTTCTTGACTAACTGATTCTAAAAAGAAATTTATCTTTTTAATTCTTTAACAAAAATTATAAATATATGAGTTTATTAATTGTTGGTGGTACGGGAACATTAGGTCGACAAGTAGTGCTTCAAGCACTAACAAAAGGTTATCAAGTTCGTTGCCTTGTTCGAAATTTACGAAAGGCTACTTTTCTGAAAGAATGGGGCGCAGAAATTGTTTATGGTGATTTAACTTTACCAGAAACAATTCCGTCTTGTTTACGAGGAATTACAGCTGTGATTGATGCTTCAACAAGTCGACCATCTGATTTATCGACTATAAAACAAGTTGATTGGGATGGAAAATTAGCTTTAGTAGAAGCTTGTCAAACTGCAAAAATTCAACGGTTTATTTTTTGTTCTGCATTAAATATTGAACAATTTTCTAATATTCCGTTAATGGAAATGAAGCAAGGGATTGAAATTAAGTTAAAAGAATCAAAAATTCCATATACAATTTTCCGTTTATCTGGCTTTTATCAAGGTTTAATTGAACAGTATGCGATTCCAATCTTAGAAGATTTACCGATATGGATTACGAATGAAAATACAAGTGTTTCTTATATGGATACACAAGATATTGCAAAATTCTGTTTACGCGCTCTTCAATTACCACAAACAGAAAATAAAACATTTTTCTTAGGTGGTCCGAAAGGATGGCTATCGTCAGAAATAATTAAACTGTGCGAACAATTAGCAGGCCAATCAGCTCAAGTTAAACGGATCCCAATTTCTTTTTTAAAACTATCTAGTGGGTTTTTAGGTTTCTTTGAATGGGGTCAAAATATTAGTGATAGATTAGCGTTTGTCGAAATCTTGAATGTTGAGAACAATTTTTCAAAATCTACATTCGATTTATATAAAACTTTTAAGATAGATCCTGGTGACATAATGCAATTAGATGATTATTTCTTAGAATATTTTATTCGATTATTAAAACGTTTACGTGATATTAATTTTGAAGATGTTCAAAAACAAAAAAATCTTGTTATTTAATGAACTATAGCACATTTATTGTCAAAATTATTAAAAAGCCTGTTCAGAGTTTCTTTAAAAATAATATCTCATTAACCGAGCTAGTTGTTCAGTTTCCTCAAGTTCGTAATAAGAATTGCATTGATACATTTAATTTGACAGTTTGGGGAAATCTTTCATATGATATTGTAAAATATTATCAGAATAATGATTGTATATTAATAGAAGGATATGTTTCTCTACGGCAAGATAATGAAAACAATCGAAAGATAGAAGTTTCCGCTTTTAAAATTTATCCATTTTTTCTTAAATAAAGAAGAAATATAAAGCTCAAAGTGTTTGCAAATTTAATTATTCATATTTGAAATGTTTTAGTATAATTAATAGTATTTAGAAATAATTCTTGGGAAAAATTTAATGTTAACTTTAAAAATTTTAGTTTATACAACCGTTATCTTCTTTGTTTCTTTATTCATTTTTGGATTCCTATCAAGTGATCCATCACGAAATCCTAATCGAAAAGATCTTGAATAATTAAATATTTTTATTAATGATCTAATATAATAAAATTTTTCACTTGAAATTAATGATTTTTATCACTTAATTTTAAGTGAAGAACCTGTACGTATAAAGATATCTAGAAGTTTATACTTAAAGTTATAAAATATTTTTCAGTTGTAATATAGTTAGCAAAATTTAATTTTTGATAGTTGATCTTTCTAATGTAAAATAAAAATTCAAATTTCTAATTGATGCCTAATAGTTAAAAAGGTATAGTGTTTGATTATTAAATTTAGTTAAAGAATGAAAAACAGATTTCTATAGAATCTGTTTTTATTTTTGTTAAGATATATCATCAATTTGTGTATAAATGAAAAATAATGCCATGCTAAAAGCCGGGAAAATAAGACCAACAATAGGGACTAAAATTGCGGGTAAAAATGCTGAGGCCATAATTGCTCTTTATTATTAATATATTAGGTTAGTATTTAATATTAAATCATTAATACTAATAAATAATTGTATACGAAAAGAAGTTATATTGGAAAAAAATATCCATATATAAATCATCTTTTTAATTTTTTTATAGTAGAATTAATAATATTAAATTTAAAGCATTTAATATTATTAATTTATATACATATATTTTTTTTTATAGGTCTTAATTATGGAAAGTTTACTTTTAGCTCGCTTACCAGAAGCGTATGCTGCTTTTAGTCCAATCGTAGATGTATTACCAATTATTCCTGTTTTTTTCTTATTATTAGCTTTTGTTTGGCAAGCAGCAATTGGTTTTAGATAATTCAATTTTTATTGTTTACAAAACTAAACTTTAAAATTAAAATTAATTGGTGATGACATTATAATGTATGTCACATATATATACATTTTATAAGTAAAGATAAATGGTAGAACCTTTATTATCAGGAATCGTATTAGGTCTGATGACTGTTAGTGCGTTTGGACTTTTTGTTGCAGCATATCTACAATATCGCCGAGGAAATCAGTTTGATATTTAAAATAAATATGACCGATTATTTAAATAATCGGTTATACCGTCATCTTACCAACTTGACTTTGTAACACCAGGTAATAAACACTGATGTGCCATTTCTCTTAATACATGTCTTGAGATACCAAAATCTCTGTAATAACCTCTTGAACGACCTGTTTTCCAACATCTATTTCGAATACGAATTTTAGCACTATTACGAGGTAGCTTTTGAATTTTTGAATGAATCTGTAATTTTAAGTTGAAGTCTTTTGTAGTTTTATATTGTGACAATAAAGCATTTCTTTTTGCTGCATATTTCTGATTTAATTTAATTCGCTTTCTCTCTCTTTCAATCATGCTTTTTTTTGCCATAATATTATTTTTAAAGTTAAGTTAATTTTTTATCTTTGATCTAAATCAATAGCTTTATTTGATTTTATTGTATATTTAGAATAGTTATATAGCAATAGTTTTTCTAAGAAATATCTTTAATTTTTTATTTAA
>Ga0206123_10000205_pt1 | contig 57272 bp, 50 predicted proteins | sample Helgoland_Spring_2_FD_160086 | JGI IMG/M metagenome (GOLD analysis project Ga0206123, IMG submission 160086) | Pelagic subsurface seawater microbial communities from Kabeltonne, Helgoland, North Sea - Helgoland_Spring_Bloom_20160316_1 | ecosystem: Environmental > Aquatic > Marine > Epipelagic ...
CACCCTGATTTTTAAAGATTTTGGTACTATTCAGGTTACCCTGACCGTAAAAGACCTCAAGGGTGCCTCGCATCAATCAAGTATTTCCCTGTCTGTGGGAAATGAAAAGCCTGATGTCTCTTTTGTATCCCCCAGGGACGGAGACTTTTTCCATTTTAATCAACCCATCAAATGGAAAGTTGCCGTTACCGACCATGAAGATCAAAACATTGATCCAACCCGTATCTCCATCGCCACCAAACTGGTCAATGAAACGGTTTCAGGAAAACTTGATTCGCTGGGGTTATCCGCGGGAAGCCATCCGGGGCTTAGCCTAATGAAAGCCAGCGACTGCTTCAACTGCCACGCCGTGAACAAGGTCCTGGTTGGACCAACCTTTACGGCCATTTCTGAAAAATACAAGGATAGTAAAAAAGCAAAGTCGGAAGCGGCCCAAAGAATCCTCAAAGGATCCTCCGGGGTTTGGGGACAGATTCCAATGATGCCACACCCTCAGCATTCCCTGACCGAAGCCAAAGAAATGGTGAACTGGATTTTCTCCTTATCCAAAGCCCAGGATGATTCCCTTTCCGGAGAAGAAGGAGATTTCACCATTCATGAACCCAAAGGATACTCCCCGGGCACCCCCTCAACATTACTTGTGGAAGCCAGTTACCTCGACAATGGTCGTTTGCCTCTTGGCCCACTCCATGGGTCAGATTTGATCCGCCTTCGCCCTACCCTGCTCAAGGGCAATGCCGCGAATCGTCACCAAGGTCTAAAAATAGGTGAAAAAGCTGTCACTCATATCAGGCACGATGCGTTCTTGTGTTATGAAAATATAAACCTTTCGGGGATAAACCAAATTGCCTTAGGCGTAACCAGTGCTGGCACCGGTGGAGATATTGAGATTCGTCTACACGGCCAAAAAGGAAAACTTCTGGGTATAACTACCGTGTTACCAAATGGAAGCTGGAACCAGTTTGAAGAACAAAAGATCTCGATCCAGTCGACAAATGAAAAAGGCGATATCTATGTACGGTTTGTCAAACCGGGAAGCACTGGTGGCATCATGAATTTTTCCTATCTCGCTTTCCGCTAATTTTTTGGGACATGAGTCTTGGTAATCATTTATACCAAGTGGTACAAAAAAGGTACACTTATGGTGAAAGAATATGATTTTATTGATGTACATTAATAACTTAAGGCAAAAGATAAGAATTATTCATAATATTGAAATAAATTATCTTGTTTAGGTGGGCGTGGTTTGGGCAAACCACGCCCTTTTTTTTCTAAATTTCACGAAGCTATTCTTACCTGCTCGCATTACTCGAAAATCAATGTAAAAAGAACACCATGATGCTAGTTTCAAAGGTTGGTAGTAACGAAAAAGAAAGATTCAAAAATTTGACACATTATGATTCTTTGTTTGGACATAAAAGGTAGCCAGTCATGAATTCTCCCAACACCAGCAGTTCGCAAACTACAGGAAACGTAAGACCTTTGGCGGAACGCATGCGCCCCAAAAGAATAGAGGATGTAAGAGGTCAGGAGCACCTGCTCGGGAAAGAATGCCTCCTGCCAAAACTGATTCGGGAAAACCGGGTGGGCAACCTCATACTTACCGGACCACCTGGCACGGGGAAAACCACCTTAGCCACAGTGATTGCCGAGGAAAGCGGATGTAAGTTAATCAAACTAAATGCGGTCACCTCGAATGTGACCGAATTGCGGGAATCCCTCAAACTGGCCAAGTATTATGGTGCCGGCAAGTGCTTCTTATTTGTGGATGAAATCCACCGTTTTAACAAAGCCCAACAAGACCTGCTTCTACCGGACATCGAAACGGGAGAGGCCCGCTTGATAGGAGCCACCACTCACAACCCGAGGTATTATGTAAATGACCCCCTTTTGAGCAGAAGCCAACTCTTCACCCTCAAACCAATCTCCGTTGACCAGGTAAAGGATGCCCTTCTTGCCTGCGTAAAAGATGAAGAGTACGGCCTGGGGAAACGAAAATTAAAAGCCCAAAAGAAAGCCATTCTACAGGTAGCAAAAATCGCAGAAGGAGATTTGCGTAAAGCCTACAATATCCTGGAAACTGTGGCGGAGGGTTTGGCGGATAAAGGAGAGCTTACGGAAGATGAAGTGACTCTTTTTGCCCAGGAGAGAAGCATACGCTATGACCGGGATGAAGACGAGCACTACGACACGGCATCAGCCTTGATAAAAAGCATGCGGGGAAATGACCCTGATGCCGCTCTTTATTGGCTGGCCAAAATGCTGGTGGGTGGAGAAGATCCCCGGTTTATCGCCCGTAGGCTTGTCATTTTCGCATCCGAAGATGTGGGACTAGCGGACTCCAGGGCCTTATTGATAGCTGACGCCACCTTTCGTGCCTGTGAAACTATTGGCATCCCGGAATGCGAACTGACCCTCTCTCATTGCGTTATCTTCCTTGCCACCTGCCCCAAAAGTAACAGTGCCACCCTCGCCCTTGCCGCGGCCAGACAGGCGATTCAAAGTGATCCCGTTCAATCAATTCCTCCATCCATTCGCGACCGCCATGGACGCAATAAGAAGTACCAAAAGAGTGAGACGACCGGGTATCAATACAGTCACGATTATCCTGATAACATTTCTGGCCAATCCTATTTGGAAAAGGAATTAAATCTGTACCACCCGAAAGATGAAGGTGCGGAATCTCTCATAGCTAAGCGATTGGCCCATTGGAAAAAAATACGGAATCAAAAAAGGGCCACCAACTAAAAGGATTGAGTGACTGGCTGCTTTATCCTTGGTTCTGAGATAAAATTGCATATGGTAGTATTTAATACTTTTCTCAGAAAATATGAAACAAGCTTGTGTTATTTTTTTAGTAAGCCTCTTCACAATGCCCTGTTCTTTTTCCATGAAAAAACCAAATGTCTTACTGATTGTTTGCGACGATCTTAACGACTTCATTGAAACCATGGGGGGGCACCCGCAAGCAAGGACACCCCACATTCGAAAGCTAATTGAAAGCGGTGTTACCTTTACGCAGGCACACTGCAACATTCCAATCTGTAATCCTTCCCGTGCAAGTTTTGCCACAGGAATTTACCCACACACTTCTCAACAATTCGGTTTTGAGGACTGGGATAAGAATGAAATTCTTAAAAATTCAAGGACTATGATGGTTCATTTCGGAGAAAATGGCTACCATACCCTAGGTACCGGAAAAGTGATGCATAGCCGGGATCGGCAAGAATGGAAGGAGTATGGACATCCGTCCGACTACGGTCCTTTTCTTTTTAACGGCAAGGATAAGATTCCCAATCTAAGTGTGCCCAAACCATTCAGGGATGACTTTGGTATTATCGATGGAAACTTCGGACCATTGGAAAATGTAACGAATAAAAAATCATCCGATACCGGAAAAAACTACAGATGGATTACTGGTGGTTGGAAAAAGCAACGCGAAATGAAATATAATTCAGACGAGGACCGTGATCCAACTGGTGATGAACTTAATGCCCAGTGGGCAGTAAAACGACTCAATGAACTTGCCATATCGAAAGAGGAAAAACCCTTCTTCATGGGTGTTGGTTTTGTGCGACCACACACTCCTTTAATTGTACCTCAAAAGTACTTTAACCTATTCCCCATAGAATCTATTAAACTGCCAAAAATTCTTAAAGCAGATGTAGAAGATACTTTTAAAAATACTGTAACCTCAAAGGAAGATGATCGCAGTGGGGATCGGGGAACCAAAATGTATGACAGCCTTATTGCATCTTACGGTGGAGACCGTGAATTGGCCTTAAAAAAATTTATCCAGGCCTATCTTGCATCGGTCGCATCAGTCGATGATTTAGTGGGAGAGATTTTGGAAACTCTGAACGAAACAGGTCTAGACAAGAACACCATTGTGATATTCACCAGTGATCACGGTTGGGGAAATGGTGAGAAAGATTACCTCTATAAAAACTCACTTTGGCAGGAAAGTACTCGCGTACCGCTTATTATAAGAGCACCAGGTGTGTCTAAGGAAGATAAGGAATGCGAACAACCTGTTTCACTGGTCGATTTATACCCCACCCTACTCGACTTGTGTGGGTTATCCGACAATACCATGAAAAATGACAAGGGTCGTCCTTTAGACGGTTTTTCAATGAAACCATTCCTCAAAGATCCTAAAAATGGAAAATGGAAAGGACCAGACTATGCCATTACTGCTCTTTACAAATGGGCACAGTACTATGATCCTGCTTTTCAGAATTATTCCCTTCGCTTCAAGGATTGGCGATATATTCGCTACGAGAATGGAAAGGAAGAACTTTATCACACTGCCAAAGATGATCACGAATGGAACAACTTGGCTCAGAATTCAAAATTTGAGAAAAAATTAACCGGATTTCGTAAGCAACTTTTATCAATCATTCCTGAAAGTATTCCAGAAAAAACAAAGAGTAATGAGTACTGGAAGGACCAATACTTTAAGAAAAATCCATCTGCTGATACGAATGCGGACGGAACTCTGTCATGGGCCGAACTCACAGCCCATAGAAAAATGACCGAAGAGGGAAAAAAAAATCCTACAAAATGAACATTGGAAAAACTCATACTTAAAAAAGAATCCGACTGCGGACAGTAATAAAGAAGGAAAACTTACCTGGCCCGAATTCCATAGACTTAAAAAAACAAAATAATTAAACCATTAAAACTATTCCAAATGAATCGTATTACACTATTATCTCTTCTTACTCTGGGTGCTTTTTTCTCAAACTTCGGCTTTGCGGCATAAGAAGTAGTAAAACTTCAAGCCGCTGGTACCTTTACCAAAAATGAAAAGGCGCCCTTGTCTTTACAGATGATAAAAATAAGAAAAATATTATGCTTTCAATAAAGGCACTAAAGATGATGACTTACATTGCATCGGTTAAGCCCGTAAAGTAGGGGCATTATAATTTATAAAAGCATGGTGTTTGCAAATGAACGATACCGGGCTTTCTCAATTTCGGTTCCACTTTTAATTATGTTTCATAGCACGGTCTGTCTAATAATCAGCTTACTTCCTGTTGTCTGTTCTTTTGCATTGGGAGGAATAATGGCACCACCCAACATTCTTGTTTTCCTAATGGACGATATGGGTATTGGAGATTCACGGGTTTACAATAAGAACAGCAAGGTATCGATGCCCAATTTAGAAAAATTAGCTGCAGCAGGAATTACTTTCACCGATGCCCATACACCAGCCGCCGTATGTGCTCCCACTCGTTACAGTGTTATGACAGGGAATTACACCATGGCGTGGGAGAAATCCGAACGGCACCTGGTTATTTAATATGCCATCCCAGGTTTTGAGCGGGCAACAAACTGTTGGTCAGTTAATGAAAAAAATTAAACAGAAGGCTCAGGCAACAGCTACTCCTATCATCAAAGAAGATCAGTTGTGGGCGGGTTTGCTCGCAGCTTGTGCAATCTTCATGCTCTTCTCATTTTATTAAACTGGTATTTCTTCGGCAATATCCTCCAGAGGATATGTCCAAATCTCAGAAAGAGTGGGGTGATACCAGTCTACCTTGAGTAATTGATGAACCGTTGCCTGGAGCGAAACTGCTACAGATAAAGAGTGGATCAATTCTCCAGCGTCTTTGCCGGCACACTCGGCTCCCAAAATAATGCCCGATGATTTTTCAGCATGGACAGCGACATATCCTTTCTTCGCTTCCATGAGAATAGATTTGCCATGATCATCAAATGGATAAGATGCAGAGATAAAGTTAATGTCTCGGTTTTTCAGTTCTTCCGTTGAAAGTCCTACCTTTGCAATCTGTGGATCTGTGAAGACCACGCTTAATAAATTATCATACTCCACAGGAGGTACTGCGAACCCGAGTGCATGGAGGGCTGCAGTCTCTCCTTGCTTTACCGCAATATGAACAATTTCATGTGGACCTGCACAATCACCTGCCGCATAGATGGAGGGCACACTTGTTTGCTGAAAATGATTGGTTTGGATATGACCACTTGGTTTTAATTGAATTCCCAAATCCCCCAACGAATTCTCATCAACATTGGGGCTTCTACCAAGACCCAAGAAAAGAAAAGTAGTGTCCCTCTTGCATACTTTACCTCCATGATCGAAGAAAACTTTAATTCCCCCTGCCTTGTCAGATTTAAATTCTTGAAGATTTACTTCTGTTAATACTTCAATTCCTTCTTCTGTTAATTGAGCGCGTAATGCAGCAGATGCCTCAGGGGGTAATTCTTTTAAAAGCCGACTGCTTCTTTGAAGAATGGTAACTTTACTCCCGATCCTACCTAAAAACTGAGCAAGTTCACAGGCAACGACCCCTCCTCCTAGAACGATGCACTCAGTTGGAATATAATCAAGATTCAGGACATCATCGCTCGTTTTAAAGCCAACAGTACTTAATCCAGGAATTGGAGGTACGCTCACCTTTGAGCCAGTGCTCATTAAAATTTTTTCACCTTCCAAAATTTCTCCGCTTTCAAGCCTTACCTCATTAACACCTTGGAGAATTCCCTGTTTACGGAATAAAGAAAAGCGACCATCCGCTAATTGCTCTTGGCGGTAATTGGCAAATTCTCCTATGACCTTCTGCTTTCTTTCCTGCATCAACTTCAAGTTTGCTTTTGGCGATGCTCGATCAAATCCAAAAACATTTCCCTGCCCTGCCGCATGAAGCATTTCCGCTGAGTAAATAAGGGTTTTGGACGGCATACAGCCACGAAGAATACAAAGTCCACCTAAGTCTTGAGCTCCATCCACAACAGCAACTCGCGCATTTTTTTCATGGGCAGTCCGAGCAGCGGCATAACCAGCACTACCTCCACCCAACACAATTAAATCAAATTTTTTTACCACATTCATAAAATCTAACGCTAAAACCTAATCAAAATTAAAATTTTAATAAACGAATTTATTTGATTAAGTCTTTTTTTTCGAAATGATAAAAGATTCCCTCACAAATGATAAGACAACAACAATATAGAGCAGGTGATGTCGTATTACCTAGTGGTGAACTTGGTAAAGGCTTTTGTATACTAGAAAGTGGTACACTTGAAGTTATTAGAGAAAATAAGGTTTTAAGTGAAATAGATATTGTTGGCTCGATTTTCGGTGAGCTCAGTGAAATCCTTGGAATGAAGCGAGATGCAACCATCCAGGCAAAAACCGATGCAACCGTTCGCCATGTTGAGGAAAGTATTGCTGAAATCGTCACCAAAAATCCTAAAGTAGCGATTAAATTAATCAGAACTTTGGGACGGCGTCTTTACCGAATGAACCAAATCGCCACCCGGGGTGATAACGAAAACAATATTTTTAAAAAAGCAAATAATGCTGAAGATGAGGATGGTAGCGTAGACCAAGTCAAAATTTTGGTTGTCGATGATAAACCAGCTATTGCAAAGCAATTAAGTGAAATGTTTGCTAAAAGTGAGTGGAATGTAGAATCGGCAACAGATGAAGCATCTGCACTCAAGGCCTGCGAATATAGTGGGTATTCTGCGATTCTTATCAGTATGGCTCTCCCGGGTGAAACTGCTGTTGATTTGAGACGGAAATTGAAGACAAATCACAATGTTCTCAATACCCCTGTTATTGGTATGATAGTAATGGGAGATGAACACGCACAGAAAAAAGCTCTCAACTCGGGCTTTGCCGATTGCATTAGCAAACCTTTTGATCAAAACAAGACGGAAGCACTGATGTACAAAATGATGAACCTAGATTCATCTGCTCGGTACTTTAAACTCATTGACGATCACCTCTTCTTCAAACTTCCTCCTGAATTATCCAATTTTGTCATAAACGACATTAAAGAAAATATGGATACCCGCATCCGTAACACCATCAATGAGGGTATTCTTAAACTTATCATTGATGTATCTGAATTGGAAGAAGTCGGGGAAGAAGCGATCGAAGTTGTTGGTGAATTTGCCGAAAAAATAGAAGATATGAAGCTTCCGATTCGCGGTGCTATTGTCGCAACGGGTGAAGATGCAGAAATGTGGAATAACTTGGATGGTTGTGAAGAATGGATTATCTGCGATGACTTTGAACAAGCCAAAGAATCTCTTGCTCGCCCACCGAGTGAAGATGATGACGAGTAAGTTCTGTATTTTCATTCCTTGAATCCCCCCCCGACCCTTTCCAGATGATGAACGAGGCCACAAGAGCTCGTGAGACTCTCATCGCATTGCATAACCGCCTTACTTCCTCCTTATTACAAAAGGATCCAAACATTCAAATCACAGAAGATGAATGGAAAAGGGAAGAAGGTGGCGGGGGCAAAACCTGGGCGGTAAAAAATGGGGACTTGATCGAAAAAGGAGGAATTAATTTCTCAGATGTAAGAGGAAACCAGCTACCTGAGGCTGCCACCCAAAATCGTCCAGAGCTAACTGGGTCAACTTTCAGGGCCATGGGGGTATCCGTCGTTTTCCACCCTGATAACCCGCATGTACCCACAGCCCATGCAAATGTGAGGTACTTCGAAGCCATTACTCCTGAAAATAAAAAGGTTTGGTGGTTTGGTGGAGGTTTTGACATGACTCCTTATTACCCTGTTCTTGAAGATGCTGTATTTTGGCACAAATCCGCCCGTGATGCGTGTGAACCTTATGGAACAAATCTCTACCCTAAATTTAAGGAGTGGTGCGATCAATACTTTTACCTTCCCCACCGAAAAGAAACGCGAGGCATCGGTGGTATCTTTTTTGATGATTATAATCAAGGAGGCTTTGATCGATCCTTGGAGTTTATAAACTCTGTTGGAGATACCTTTAAGGATGCATTTTTTGAGATTGCTGATAAACGAAGAGATAAGGAATTTGATCATAAACAAAAGTCCTTCCAACAATATCGTCGTGGACGGTATGTAGAATTTAACTTAGTTTATGATCGAGGTACTCATTTCGGACTCCAATCAAATGGTAGGACAGAATCAATATTAATGTCCATGCCTCCAACAGCAGAATGGTCTTATGACTGGTCTCCCAAAGAAGGGACAGAAGAACATAATCTTTATCTACATTATTTAAAACCAAGAGACTGGCTTAATGAAAACCCCTAATTCTTTACTGGACAGAGAAAGGTTTACCCTTGCCTTATCTGGCAGAAATACTGGTCGGCCACCACTGTGGGTGATGAGGCAAGCAGGCAGATATCTCCCTGAATACCGAGCTCTTAAGGAGAAGTACGATTTTCTAACCATGGTCAAAACGCCCGAATTAGCGGTTGAGGTCACCTTGCAACCCTTGGCTCGATTTGAGCTCGATGCCGCCATTCTTTTTAGTGATATCCTTGTTATTCCTGAAGCTATGGGGCAGGGATACCATTTTCGTGAAAAGGGTGGTATTGCCATGGAATTTTCAGTTCAATCTGCATCGGATCTGAAGAGATTGAAGGAGGTGGATGTACAATCTGCACTCTCTTATGTAGAGAATGCCCTTAAGATTCTCCGAGGAAAGTTGGGGGTTGATAAAGCCCTACTAGGATTTTGCGGATCCCCGTGGACACTTGCCTGCTATATGATCGATGGTGGATCATCCGACGGATTCCCGAAAACTGTTAAAATGGCAAAAGAAGAGCCCGTTCTTTTTGGGCACTTGATGGAGAAAATCACCAAAGTTATTATCGATTATATCCGAATGCAGTCTGAAGCTGGGATTGATGCCTTGCAAATATTTGACAGTTGGCACTCCCTCTGCCCTACTGATAAGGCTTGGGAGTGGTCTTTATCCTGGATTCATACAATTGTACAGGAAGCTCCTTCCGAACTGGCACTGATCCTGTATGCAAAATCTCCCTCTGATCGCCTGAAACTATTAGCCAGTACGGGAGTGCAAGGACTCAGTGTAGATCAAGGAAACGACTTGCTATTTGCGAGACAGGCTTTACCCCTTCCACTTGCACTGCAGGGGAATCTGGCACCTGAACTTATGGAATCGAACGCGGATCAAGTTCAACGGGAAACCCACAAACTACTTTCACAAATGAATGGAGACGCTGGCCATATTCTCAACCTCGGGCATGGTATAAGACCCACAGCGAAGATTGAGTGCATGGATGCCCTGGTACAAACGACCCGGAATTTTTCAGGAAACCAGACATAAGGGAGTTTATGTCGGTGATATTTCTTGTTGCTTGTTAGCTGGAAAACAAATTCCAGCTACAGCCTCTTCAAAATCCTCAAAGCCCTCAATAATTTCAATTTCCATACGAATGTAATATAATGGAATTACGGGGTTGTAAGCTGAAGGGATACGCACGGCATCTTTTTCCGTTGTGACCATGACATCTGCACCACTATTTTTAGCTTGCTGAAACATGTGATCTAACTCTTCAGTCTCATAGCGATGGTGGTCTAAAAATCTTTTTTTATAGCGAAGCTCTCCCGACATTCGATTGATTATATTTTCAAAGCCACGTGGGGATGCAATTCCACAAAAAACGCCCACAAATGATTCGTGCAGGAAACTTAAGCCTCTTTGCTGAGTACCATTCACTTCCTGGAAGTACTTAGGCTTGTGAACACACCTAATAATCTCTGCACTCTTGTTGTATTCACGGACTGTCTCCAAGAGGTTTAAATCAGGCTCAGACTCAGATTTTGTAAGAAAAACATAGGAAGCACGCTTTAGATGACTCACCGGTTCTCTTAAAATTCCACGCGGTAGCAGGCATCGGTTACCAAATGGGTTAGTCTGGTCGACGAGCAAGAGGTTCATCTTTCCCTTGATCGGTAGGTATTGAAAGCCATCGTCCAAAATTAAAGCATCCGCTTGAAACTTTTTAATCGCAAATTTTCCCGATTTCACCCGGTCTCGTCCAGTAATCACGACCACACCGGGAAGATTTTTGGCCAACATAAAAGGTTCATCTCCTGCTTCCTCAGAATCCATCAACAATCTATTCCCATCACTTACAACTTTTGGAGGATACTGCTTACGCTTTCGAAAAATATTACCAAAAGAGCTGTCTTCCAAATCTTGTTTACTCTTGTATCCACGACTCAAAATGGCAACTTTTAGCCCCCGAGAGACAAGTTCCTTCGCAAATCTCTCAACAACAGGGGTTTTCCCCGTTCCCCCTACGGTTAAATTTCCAACGACAAGGACAAAACAATCCAAGGAGGTATGCTTGAAAAACCAATTTCTTGCATATAAAAATACTCTGGTTCTAACAATGATTGAAAAAAGATATGAAAATGGATGAAGAAATAAGCCAAATAAACGAGCCGATACCGATAAATCACGATCGTAAATAACACCTTCAACAAATCCCTCAAAGCTGTTAAATAGTTTTTGTAACCAAGTTTGCTTGTCTGTAGACATAAGTCTGTATTTGTTACCTACTTTGTCATTTCTTTCAATCCGAATTAAATAATTCCCCTTTTGATCGATTGACTTTGCCTACAAGAAAGCTTTGATGTCTATTTTCTCGTAAATCACTGATGCAAGTTACCTTATTAAAATCCAAACTTCACCGGGCTTCTGTTACTTCCGTTGCCCCTGATTATTCTGGCAGTTTATCCATAGATCGTGACCTATTGGATGCTGCGGGCTTTCTCCATCACGAAAAAATCCTGGTTGGAAACATAACCAACGGGGAAAGGTTTGAAACCTACTGTATACCCGCTCCTTCGGGCTCTGGAGAAATCGCTTTAAACGGAGCCGCTGCCCACAAAGGGAAACCAGGAGATTTATTAGTCATTTTATCTTTTGTTTCTCTGGATCCAGAAGAAGCTGCGGTTTGGGAACCGCGACTAATTTTGGTAGGTAAAGATAATCTGTCTCACGAAATCATTCCCCTGCCAACAACTGACTAATATGATTGATTACAAACTACACATACCTGGCCCCGTTAATGTGTCTGAAGGGGCTTACAAAGCACTCACTACCCCAGTAATGGGTCATAGAAGCCCCGACTTTGTCGACTTGTATAACCAGTGCCAGCCTTTGCTCCAAACACTTTTCCAAACTCAAGACCCCGTTTTCTTATCTACTTCTAGTGCCTGGGGTGTCATGGAAGGTGCCGTTCGTAACTTAACTAGAAAAAAAACACTCTGCTGCACTTGTGGTGCTTTCTCTGATAAATGGATTGATGTGGTCAAAAGATGCGGAAAAAGTGGAGATGCTCTCAGCGTTGAATGGGGCCAACACATCGATCCAGTAGAATTAGACAAGCGTCTATCAACCGGAGAGTATGACCTTGTAACTTTAGTGCATAATGAAACATCTTGCGGAATGATGAACCCTCTTAAGGAAATCATGCAGGTTTTGGCGAAATACCCTGATGTTCTTTCCGTCGTCGATTCCGTGAGTTCTTTTTCGGTCGTATCAATCCCCAAGGACGAACTTGGCATCGATGTCCTGCTTACGGGTTCACAAAAAGCCCTAGCGCTCCCCCCTGGTCTAGCCCTGCTGTCAGTTTCTTCCCGTGCTTTTGAAAGAGCAAAACAAATAGAAGGCCGCGGATACTACTTCGACTTTATAGAGTTCTTAAAAAATCACGAAAAGGGAATGACTCCCAGTACACCCGTTATCCCACTTATTCACGGTCTTCTGTATACCCTTGAGCATATTTTCGAAGAAGGAGTACAGAATCGCTTTAAAAGACATGCAGACTTAAATGCCCAAGTTCACAAATGGATAGAGGCTAAGGGCTTTGAGCTACTTCCTCAGAAAAAGTATGCTTCCAAATCTTTAAGTTGTGTCAAAAATAACCTCGATATGGATGTGGCTGGTTTTGTTAAAGCCCTTAAGGAAGAAAAGAAATTATCCATAGACGGCGGTTATGGTAAAATCAAAGGTAAAACTTTTCGGATATCAAACATGGGTAACGAAAATGCAGAAACGATTGCGTTTCTGCTCAGTCAAATGGATGCTATTATTGATCGTTTTCTCCCGTCCTAACACTTAAAATTCTCCCCTCATTGATGAAAAAACTCGTAATTGCAGAAAAACCAAGTGTAGCCAGGGATTTGGCCCGGGTACTCGGTAAAGTTCCGAAAAAAGAAGACTATTACGAGAACGATGAGTGGGTCATTGACTGTGCAGTGGGTCACCTTGTCGAACTTTTTATGCCTGACGACTTCGATAAGAAGTTAAAAGCATGGAAGTTGGCGAACCTGCCCATCATTCCTCCAGAGTTCAAGCTTAAACCAATTGCAGCAAACAAAAAGAAATTTCAACAACTTAAGAAACAACTCAAGCGTAAGGATATTGACTATGTAGTCAATGCCTGTGACGCAGGCCGGGAAGGTGAGCTAATTTTTACTTATGTTTACGAATTAGCCGGCTGCAAGCATCCTGCTAAAAGGCTGTGGATGTCGTCCATGACAGACAGCTCTATCAATGAGGCTTTCTCAAACCTCCGCGACGGAGATCAGCTTAAGCCCTTACAAGATGCCGCTAGATGTAGATCTGAATCTGATTGGTTGATTGGTATCAATGGAACCAGAGCGGTTACGATCAAAAGGAGTCGCGGGCGGTCTCGACAAGTTTCTACCGTGGGAAGGGTGCAAACCCCTACTCTATCACTCGTGATATCTCGAGAGCACGAAATCCAATCTTTTGTCCCCAAAACATTTCACAAAATTTCGGCGGACTTTGAAGTGAAAGAAGGGAAATACACCGGACTGTATCAAAAACCGGACTTTAAAAAAGATCCTAACGATAAACACCAAAAAGTAGATCGACTTTGGGACGAGCAAGTGGCGAAAGACATCCTTGAAAGTCTCAACCAGGCAACTACTGCTCAAGTCACTGAAGTTAAAAGGCGATCTCCCCAGGCTGCCAACAAATTGTACGACCTCACCTCCTTACAACGGGAAGCTAACCGCCTTCACCATTTTCCTGCCAGTCGAACACTCCAACTTGCTCAGTCTTTATATGAAAGGCACAAAGCAATCACTTACCCTCGTACGGACTCCAAGGCTCTCCCTGAAGACTACGGGCCTAATTGTACGGAAGTCCTTGGCGCACTAGGTGGATCTCTTGCCACTCATGCCCAAAAGGCCCTGTCTCAAAACTGGGTCGACCCAAAAAATAAGAAAATTTTTAATAATAAGCAGATTAGTGATCACTTTGCGATCATTCCTACCAATACTCCACCATCTGGGTTGGATGCCAATGAGTCTAAAATTTACAGCTTAATCGCGAAACGGTTTATCGCAGCTTTTTATCCTCCTGCTCAATGGGATGTGACTACACGGAGAAGCCTAATCGGGGAACACTCCTTCAAAACCGAAGGCCGTGTTCTTGCGGAAGCTTCTTGGTTAGCTATTTATGGAAAAGATAACCAGCCAAGTGACTCACTTGTGGCGCTCTTACCAGAAGATAATGAATCTGCTATTTGCTCTAACCCTACTATCGAAACAGATCAAACCAAGCCCCCTCCCCGTTACTCAGAAGCTACTTTACTTTCAGCTATGGAAAGTGCAGGTAAGTTAATCGATGATGAGGAGCTTGCGGAAGCAATGAAAGAAAAGGGATTGGGAACACCTGCAACCAGAGCGGCAACAATTGAGCACTTAATCAAAGAAAAATACATTCGAAGGGAGGGTACCCAGCTTCACCCATCCCTCAAGGCGGAAGACCTTTTTCAATTTCTTCATGCTGCCGATGTAAACGTACTAACCAGTCCCACTATGACAGGAGAATGGGAGCACAAATTACGCAAAATTGAAAATGGCGAAATGTCGAGAGATGAATTCATGCAGGAGATAAGTTCTCTCACTCAAGATTTCGTATCCAAGACCACTGGTTTCACCGAAACTGCGGATAATTTTAAAGACACTACTCTCAAGTCACCTGTGGACGGTAAACCCCTCTACGAAGCCCTTAGTTTTTACCAAGACATGGAAGGTGAATTTAAAATTTCTAAAAGTATTGCGGGAAGGAGGTTGGAAATTGAAGAGGTGGAACTGCTTTTGAAAGAAAAAAGGATTGGTCCTCTCGATGACTTTATATCCAAAGCCGGAAAAAGATTTTCAGCTATGTTAAAACTGGAAGACGACTATAAAGTCAGTTTCATATTTGATAATAATTCAGATGATCAAGAATCTGAGGAAATAGAATTACTTAAAGATGCCCCTGTTGTGGCAAAGTGTCCAGTTTGCCAAAATGATATTAAGCAAACGGGCCTTTCCTATGTTTGTGTTACAAATAAGAAAATTTCAGATGGAGAATGTACTTTTCGCATAACCAGAAAATTACTCGATAAAGAAATTCCACTTGAGGAATTTCAAAAGTTGGTGAATGAGAAGAAGACCGGGCTCATAAAAGGCTTCGTATCCCGAAGAACGAAAAGACCTTTTGATGCCAACTTAATCTTGAAAGACAATGGAGGCATTGGGTTCGAATTCCCTCCGAGAAAAAAGAAAACTGCATAAAGCCTTATGCCGCTTTACATGTATGAAGTTCTGATTGGGTGTGAGCCTTACGAACGCTTTGAGGTTGAACAGAACCTTGGAGACCCATTACTAAGAAAACACCCCATAACCGGAGAACCAGTTCGAAAATTAGTTTCTGCTGCCTCTATTTCTCTCAAACACTCAGATCAAAGAGAAAAATCAGTTCTTTCTGACCAAAATCTTGCGAAGCATGGCTTTACTAAATACGAAAAAGCAGATGCAGACCATTCTTACCACAGAACGGCTGGTAATGATGGCCCTCCGATGATAGAATCTTAGACCTATGAGTTCGTCCGTCACCAAAGATAGAAAACCCAATTGGTTAAGGGCCAAGTTACCTTCTGGACCAGCTTACAACGAAGTTCGTGATATTGTTGATAAAAATCAGCTTCATACAGTTTGCCAAAGTGCTCAATGCCCAAACATGGGTGAATGCTGGTCAAGAGGCACAGCAACATTAATGATTCTTGGTAATGTATGCACCCGTGCATGCACTTTCTGTGCCGTACAAACGGGAAAGCCAACCGAGCTTGACCTTGCGGAACCTCCTCGAGTCGCAGATGCAGTTGCAAAAATGAATTTAAAACATTGCGTGCTCACTTCTGTTGCTCGGGATGATTTGCCAGATGGCGGGGCTAAAGTATGGGCGGCAACCATTCGTGCCGTACGCCATCGTAACCCTGATACAGCTATCGAGGTACTGGTTCCTGACTTTCAAGGTGATTTTGAAAATTTGGATTTAGTCTTGGACGCAACACCAAATATTTTCAACCATAACCTAGAGACAGTGGAACGCTTACAACGGCCGATACGCCGGACTGCAAGCTACCAAAGAAGCCTGAATGTACTCGATCATGCCAAAAAACGGGGCTTCCGCATCAAATCTGGTATCATGCTTGGGCTTGGCGAGAAAGAAGATGAGATCCTCGTTGCCCTCCAAGACCTTGCTGCCATTGGCTTGGATATTTTAACCTTGGGACAATATTTACAACCGAGTGCTGACTATACACCTATTGACAGGTGGGCAACGCCCGAAGAGTTTGCACACTGGAAAGAGGAATCTCACAAATTAGGTATCAAGATAGTAGAATCTGGTCCACTGGTAAGATCATCTTATCACGCAGAAGAGCAATCTGCTCGTTTTGCGAAAGATCAAAAAGTTACAGCCTAACATTTTCAGCCTCCCTCGCTAAGATTTTGAACTTCGGGAGAAACTCTTCGCTTTAAACTCTCGTACTCTTCGGTTTTTTAAAAATCAGGTATTTTACTGGTTGTTATCCGTAAACAGATGAAGGGCGTACACCGAAGTGTACGCCCTCCATATTTTAAAGTAAGAAAAAGTTATCTTACATCATGCCGTGATCGTGATCATGACCACCTGGAGCTGCTTTTTCTTCTTCAGGTATGTCAGTAATCATGCAATCTGTGGTCAAGAGAAGACCAGCAACTGAACCAGCATTTTGCAACGCGGTACGAGTTACTTTGGTTGGATCTACAACACCAGCTTTGATTAAGTCTTCGTGTGTGTCAGTTGCCACATTGTAGCCCATAGTACTCTTGGATTTGAGCACTTGTTGGACAACAAGCGAACCTTCTACTCCAGCGTTATCGCAAAGCTTGCGAAGGGGTGCTTCAATAGCACGACGAACAATGGTTGCACCTATTGCTTCGTCACCTTCCAAGTTAGTTGCTGATTTATCAATTGCGTTTGCTGCACGGAGCAAAGCAACACCACCACCGGGAAGAATACCTTCTTCAACAGCAGCACGAGTAGCATGTAATGCATCTTCAACACGAGCTTTCTTTTCTTTCATTTCTGGCTCAGTTGCTGCACCAACATTAATCACTGCAACACCACCTGCCAATTTGGCAAGACGTTCTTGAAGTTTCTCACGATCGTAATCAGAAGTTGTTTCTTGGATTTGACGACGGATTTGTTTGACACGCCCTTGGATCTCGGAAGCTTTTCCTGAACCTTCAACGATGACAGTATTTTCTTTGTCAACGGAGATACGCTTAGCCTGACCTAAATCAGCAAGTTGGATATTTTCAAGTTTGATACCAAGATCTTCAGTGATGCAACGAGCACCCGTTAAGATAGCGATATCGCGGAGCATTTCCTTACGACGATCTCCAAACCCAGGTGCTTTTACCGCACAAGCATTTAAAGTACCACGCAATTTATTAACTACCAAGGCAGCAAGTGCTTCGCCTTCTACATCTTCAGCGATGATAAGAAGTGGTTTACCTTGCTTGGAAACTAACTGAAGAACAGGAAGTAAGTCATTAAGTGCAGTGATCTTCTTCTCGTAGATCAAAATGAAACAATCATCCAAAATGGATTCCATAGTGTCATTGTTGGTGCAGAAATAAGGACTTAAGTATCCTTTGTCAAACTGCATACCTTCAACGACATCAAGAGTGGTCTCGATGCTTTTAGCTTCTTCTACTGTAATGGTTCCGTCTTTGCCTACTTTATCCATGGCGTCGGCAATAATCTCACCGATTTCGTCGTCCCAGTTAGCAGAAACAGTTGCAACTTGTCGGACTTCTTCACGGTCGGATACTTTCTTGCTGTCACGAAGGAGTTTTGCAACGCCAGCTTCAACAGCTTTGTCAATTCCACGTTTCAAGTAAACTGGGTTTGCGCCAGCTGCTACATTTTTGAGTCCTTCACGGTATACGCTCGCAGCCAAAACGGTTGCTGTGGTGGTACCGTCACCAGCCAAGTCAGAAGTCTTGGATGCAACTTCACGAACCATTTGAGCACCCATATTTTCATAGGGATCTGGTAAATCGATTTCTTTAGCAACGGTAACTCCGTCTTTAGTAACGGTTGGGGAACCGAATTTTTTATCAATTAAAACATTTCTGCCCTTCGGTCCCAAAGTAACACTCACTGCGTCAGCAAGTGTGGTTACGCCTTTGAGGACTTTTTTACGAGCTGCTTCGTCGAATAATATTTGCTTAGCCATTTTAGTATTTTATTTTTGGTTAATTAGTTAAGTGCAAAAGTGCCTTATCCGATGACTCCGAGAATGTCATCTTCACGAATTAGTTGATATTCAACATCGTCAAGCTTGACCTCAGTTCCACCATATTTACTGATGAGTACTTTGTCTCCTTTTTTTACTTGGAAAGGAATGACATTACCGTCTTCGTCTTTTTTTCCTGTTCCAAGAGCTACTACTTCAGCTTCTTGTGGCTTTTCCTTTGCGGAGTCGGGGATAATAATCCCGCCTTTGACTTGCTCGTCTTCATCGACTTGCTTGACCAAGACGCGATCTCCCAACGGAGTGATTTTTGGTTTACTCATATTCTATTGTTTTGGGTTTGTTAGATTAATAATCTGTTAGAGTTCAAATTTTACTTCTCAGCTTTCTCTTCTTGTTCGTTTTCTTCATCAACGACTTCAAAATCTGCATCGACAATGTCATCGTCTTTACCATTTGCATCCTTTTTAGAATCAGGAGAAGCATCGCTTTCAGCGGTTGAGGTATCTGCACCAGCAGGGCTCGCATATTTCATAGCTTCTTTACCGAGTTCTTCAAAATTCTTCTGCATTTTATCTTTCGCTTCAGTAAGCTCTGCTACAGTACTATCAGGTTTTTCGAGAACTTTTTTCACATCCTTCAAAAGTTCATTAATTTTATCCTTTAGATCGTCCGGGGCTTTATCATTCAAATCGGCAAGTTGCTTCTCGCTTTGATAAACCATTGAGTCGAGTTCATTCCGAACTTGGATCGATTCTTTCTTTTCCTTGTCTTCCTCTGCAAACTTTTCAGCCTCTTGCTTTAGGCGTTCAACTTCGGCCTCATCCATGCTTGAAGAACCAGATATTGTAATCTTTTGGTCTTTGCCTGTTCCCTGATCTTTGGCGGAAACATTCAAAATACCATTTGCATCAATATCAAAGGTGACATCAATTTGAGGAGTACCTCTTGGTGCTGCGGAAATTCCATCAAGCTTGAAGGTACCCAAAGTTTTGTTGTCCTGAGACATAGCCCGTTCACCTTGTAAAACAACAATGTCAACTGCAGGTTGGTTATCTGCTGCCGTAGAAAACACTTGTGATTTTTTGGTGGGGATAGTGGTATTACGCTCAATCATGGGTGTAGAAACACCTCCTGCGGTCTCGATGCCGAGAGTTAATGGAGTGACATCTAACAATAGAACATCATTCACATCACCTTGTAAAACCGCACCTTGGACCGCTGCCCCAATCGCAACTACTTCGTCTGGGTTAACCCCTTGATTTGCGTCCTTACCACCGAGCTCTTTGGCAAGCTCTACAATTTTAGGACTGCGAGTCATTCCTCCAACAAGAACAAGATTGCCAACGCTTCCCAAATCAATCCCAGCATCCTTAAGGCATGCCTCAAAAGGAGCCTTTGTTCGTGCGTACAAGTCGTCGCAAACTTGCTCAAGCTTGGCCCGCGACAGGGTGATATTTAAGTGCTTGGGACCTGAAGCATCGGCTGTGATGAAAGGCAGGTTTATGTCGGTGGATTGGGAGGATGAAAGAGCCATTTTAGCTTTTTCAGCCTCTTCTTTAAGCCTTTGCATAGCCATAGGATCACCAGTCAAATCGATCCCCTGATCATTTTTAAATTCATCGATCAGCCAATGAATTATTTTCTCATCCCAGTTATCACCTCCGAGTTGAGTATCGCCATTGGTGGCTTTTACTTCAAAAACACCTTCAGCTATTTCTAGCACACTAATATCAAAAGTACCACCTCCCAAATCGTACACAGCGATGGTCTCCTCCCCTTTTTTATCCAGTCCGTAAGCAAGGGATGCTGCAGTAGGTTCATTGATAATTCGCTCAACTTCTAAACCGGCAATCAGACCGGCATCTTTAGTCGCTTTCCGCTGATCATCATTAAAATAAGCAGGTACAGTGATAACAGCCTTGGTCACCGGTTCTCCCAAATACGCTTCCGCATCCGCTTTTAACTTGGCTAAAACCATAGAAGCGATTTGTTCAGGCATGTAAGTTTCTGTTTTGCCATCAATTTCGCATTCAATGACTGCTGCACCATTCTTACCTTCGGCAACCTTAAAAGGAACAGTAGAAATTTCGTCTTTAATTTCAGAATACTTACGACCTATGAGTCTTTTGGCTGAAAAAATTGTATTTTGTGGATTGGTTACAGCTTGTCGCTTGGCTGATTGGCCAACTAAACGTTCACCATTGCTACTAAAAGCGACGATAGAAGGTGTGGTACGATTCCCCTCAGAATTGGGAATTACCTTGGGCTCACCTGCCTCCATTACTGCCATGCACGAATTGCTTGTGCCGAGATCTATGCCTATTATTTTACTCACGCGATTTATAATGCAACATTTATGCCTTAAATCGAATTTAACTTAAATCCCTAAAAAGCAACTATTTATAAAATATATTTATTGAATAAAGGAGTGATCTCAGGATCAAAGCGAGACAGAAGCAAGTCATATTGTCACAGTGTACTACTATTGTGACTCATCATATGTGTCATCCTTCGGATCTTGGTCTTCTAGTTCGTCCAATATCTCCATGACACGATTACCCCGCTCGATACCAAAATCTCTTACAAATTGAAGCCGAGGTGAATATTTCAGGATTACAAATCGACTCACTTCTTTACGAATTTCACCAGCATGTTTGCGAAAGAATAGCTGAGCTTCCCTGGCATGCTTGTCATCGCCAATGACCGAATAAGCAACCGTAGCATTTCGTAAATCTGGAGATGTTTCAACCGATGTAATTGTCCAACGGACAGCTTCGGCTCTATATTTTTGACTTAGGTAGTTGGCTATCTCCCTTTTTATTAACTCGTTAACGCGAGTGATCCGAAGACTCATTAAAAATCAAAGACTCGGAGTAATTTTATCGACCTCAAAAGTTTCAATAAAATCTCCCTCCTCATATTTATCAAAGGCATCCAACCGTATTCCGCACTCAAAGCCAGCTTTGACTTCGGTTACATCGTCTTTAAACCTTTTCAAAGTTTCTACTTTGCCTTCTGCAATGAGTTCACCTCCTCGCATCAAGCGGGCAACTTTGTTACGCCCAATAGAACCCTCCATGACCATAGAGCCAGCAACCACTCGGCCTTTGCTCACACGGAAAATTTGTCGAATTTCAGCACGGCCTGTCTTTTTCTCAACGAGCTCAGGTTCAAGGAGGTTGGCCATATTTTCTTTAGCAAGGTCAATGATTTCATAAATTATGCTGTTCTGGAAAACATTTACATCTAAATGTTTGGCTTCGCCCATAACACCATTTTCAGGCTTAACATTAAAACCAAGTACATCAGCACCGGATGTGCTCGCCATTTTTACATCATTTTTTGTAATTTGACCAACTTCAGATTGTAGGACTTCAAGTAAAACTTTGTCGCTCTTAATCATCTCTAAGGAACCTTTCAGTGCTTCAAGTGAACCCCTGACATCAGCTTTAAGTATAACTTTATAAGTGGTAGCTTTGCTCTTGGAAATAGCAGCAAATAAGGCGTCAACTCCTGTTGCTTCTGCACTTTCGCTCTCTGGATCAGCATCTTCAACAAGGGGTGCTGCAAACTTAGTAAGGTTTTCAAATTCCTCAGCTTCTCGCCTTGCTTCCCTTTCGTTCTTAAATTTTTTGTAGGGTGCGCCTGCGTCAGGCACTCCCGACCAACCAAGGATATTAACGGGGGTGGATGGAGGAGCAGCTTTTAGCTTATTCCCTTGATCATCAATCATTGCTTTCACCTTACAGTGAACAGCACCAGATTGAATGGCATCCCCGATCTTTAAAGTGCCTTTTTGCACAATAATTGTAGCGGTTGGCCCACGTCCAACTTCTTGCCTTGCTTCGACGATAACACCTTCAGAATTTGCGTCTGGGTTTGCTTTCAGCTCCATGAGTTCGGACTGCAGGAGTATCATTTCAAGCAAATCCTCAATATTGTCCCCTTTCAGAGCCGAGATAGGAACAGTCACAACATCCCCACCCCAATCTTCTGGGGGTATAGAGCGTTCCTGCATTTGGGTTTTCACTTTGTCCGCATCTGCCCCTTTAGAATCCATTTTGTTTATGGCAACGACCAAGGTACCTTGTGCTCGTTGAGCAAACTTAAGAGCTTCATCAGTTTGAGGCATAAAACCATCGTCAGCTGCTACAACTAAAACGGCCACATCCGTCAGGTTGGCTCCTCTTTCCCTTATTTTTGAGAAAGCAGCATGACCGGGAGTGTCAAGGAAAGTAATTTTGTTATTATTGTGAGAAATCTGATAGGCGCCAACATGCTGAGTAATCCCGCCGGCTTCACCAGAAACCACATTGGCTTTTCTGATGGTATCCAAGAGAGTGGTTTTACCGTGATCAACATGCCCTAAAATACAGACAACTGGAGGGCGAGGCTTAAGGAATTTTTCATCATTCTCATCAATGACCACTTTCTTCTTGGCAACGGTTTCAGCCTTTTCTCCCCGATGCTTAATCTCGAGCTCAAAACCTTTAGATTTTGCTACGCGACGGGCAACTTCTTCCTCAATCGATTGATTCATTGAGGCAAAAATGCCCATTTCCATGAGCTCTGAAATTAATTGGAATGGTTTCAGACCAATAAAACCAGCAAAGTCACGTACGACAATGGGCGGTTTCACCATAATGAGGTTTCCTTCAACAACTCCATTACTTTCATCAACGGCCTTACCTTCATCTTTTACAGTGACTGCAGCAGGCGGGGATGGAATTACAGACTTACCTGCCCCGGGTGGGGGTGGTGGAGCTGAAGCACGTTTCATGGGTGGAGGGGGCGCCATAGTGGGAGATTTAACTTCTGGTACTGTATCACCCTTGGTTATTTCCTCTTGCTTCACTTTCGGAGAAACATCCTGTTCGGATTTAAGTTGTTCCTCTTTTTTGGCTTTCTCAGCCTCGTCTTTCTCCAGCTTTTCCTTGTCTAAATCAGCTTTTGTTCGAACGATTGGTGCTTTTTTTTCACCCTTGCCTTTTGGTTTATCATCAACAGCAACTGCTTTAGTCGTTGCGTTATTAGCAGGGTCGTCCGATCCGGATTGAGCAGAGAATTCCTCGATCAGGGACTGAGCTGAGATATTGTCAATCGTTGAAGATGCACTTTTTAAATCGTATCCTCTTTTCGAAAGGATTTCCAAGACCTCTTTACTGGTTTTGTTAATTTCCTTTGCAATTGCGTGGATACGAACACTCATAAGCTATAAATATTGATTAAGATTCCGTTGTTTCTTGGGCCGCTTGAGTTTGGCCCTCTGAAACTTTTGTTAAGATAATATCGGCTGTTTCGGATTCGAAACCTAATCCTACCAAGTCGTCAGAAGTTACCCCCTCAAAAGCATCAGGGCTGACAAGGCCAAAAGCAACCAAGCGGTCAGCTACTTCAAATTCAATTCCTACAGAGGTTAGGGCTTCGGCAGCCTTAAGCTTTCTTTCATCAAAGCCGACTTGTTTAACAACGACTTTTCCAATATCAAGCTTCCAGCCAAGTAACCGAGAAGTCAGCCTTGCATTGATACCTTTTCGACCGATGGCAACGGAAAGATCGTCTTCCACCACCTCAAAGTACATTCTTCGCTTATCCCTGTCTAAGGTTACATTTTGTGGAACGGCTGGCTTTAAAGCCTCTGCAAGTTGTTCAATTGGGTCTTCGAACCAACGAACAATATCAACTTTCTCGCCATTCATTTCCCGAACTATGCTTTTGACCCGTGAACCTCGGGCTCCGACACAAGCACCGACAGGGTCAACTTTTGGATCGGTACTTTTAACGCAGACTTTTGTACGATAGCCGGGTTCGCGAGCCATTGCCGCAAGCGAAACTGTACCATCTGCAATTTCTGCAACTTCCATTTCAAATAATTTGCGAACAAAGTTTAGGCTGGACCTGCTTAAAATCAGTTCTGGGCCACGACCATGTTGCTCGAGTTTGTTCAATAAGCAACGAATACGTTCACCCGGCACCCAGTCTTCACCCGGAACTCGTTCTCTCCAAGGTAGTAGAGCTTCTGCTTTTCCAACTTCGACAATTAAATCACCCCGCTCTTTACGGCGAACAATACCTGTGACTAGGTTTCCAACTTGGTCACGGAATTCGTCATAAATATGTTCCTTTTCAAATTGGCGAAGCCTTTGCTTGATAGCCTGCTCCGCGGTTTTGGCAGCGATTCGGCCTAGGTAAGAAGGATCCATTTCACGTTCCACCATGTCTCCAACTTGAGGGTTTTCAGCGTAAAGTCTTGCTTTATCCACATGAATTTCCCGGGCTGTATCAGAAACAGACTCAACGACTTCCAACTGGGTCCAAGCCTGCATCGCCCCGTTTTTGGCATTGATTTCTACCCGGACGTCACTGGAGGAATTGACCCCTCTTTCCGCTGCTGCCTTGACGGCACCTTCAATCGTGGCAATCATGTCCTCACGGCTGATACCTTTCTCTTTCTCCATGTATTCGAGAACTGCGAGAATTTCGCTACTCATAGTGATTGATTGTTTTTGGGTTTTGGAAAATAAGAATAAAAAAGGCGAGCATGGCCCGCCTATCTTCTAGATTAGACTGTAAATAATTCTTTTTATGGTTTCCTGACCAAAATGTCAATTCATACCTACGGGAGATAAAGATTTATCTTTTCAGCATTGCAGAGCAGACTCAAAGGCTTATGGATTCTAAACCTTCATGAATAAATTACGCTTCACAACCCTACCCGGCGATGGCATTGGTCCTGAAGTCATGGATATCGCTCTGGATGTACTTAAAGCCCTTGGTGAGAAAAAGAATTTCACTATCGACTCATCGTCCCACGACGTGGGGGGTATCGGAATAGACAACCACGGCAATGCCCTACCCGAGTCAACTCTACTGGCTTGCAGGGAGGCTGACGCCATTCTTTTTGGCTCCGTAGGTGGGCCCAAATGGGAGAATTTGCCTCCCAAGGAGCAACCCGAAAGGGCAGCTCTTCTGCCTATCCGCAAAGCATTTCAACTATTTGCTAACCTTCGGCCGGGGAATTTATATCCAGAATTAGCTGATTTATCTCCCCTTCGTACTGAAACCGTAGCTAATGGAATTGATGTGCTCTGCGTGCGAGAGCTCACCGGTGGCATTTATTTTGGCCAGCCCAAAAGCACCAAAACATTGGATAACGGAGAAAAGGAAGCGATTGATACCATGATTTACAAAACGAGTGAAATTGAGCGAGTTGTAGAAGTTGCGGTCAAAGCTGCTTCACTCCGGGATGGTCGTATTTGCTCTGTTGACAAAGCCAATGTGCTGGAAACCTCTGTGTTGTGGAGAAAAGTTGTGTCTGATTGTGTCCAGCAACTTGATCCCTCTATCGAACTTTCCCACATGTATGTGGATAATGCAGCCATGCAACTCGTTCGCGACCCTAACCAGTTTGATGTTTTGGTTACCGAAAATATGTTTGGAGATATCTTATCCGATGAACTTGCAGTGATCTGCGGATCGCTTGGCATGCTTGCTTCCGCCAGTTTGGGAACTGGAAAAAACAGCCTTGACCTCCCCTTTGGTTTATACGAACCAGCAGGAGGTACCGCTCCTGACATTGCTGGCATGGGGTTGGCTAACCCTTGTGCCCAAGTTCTTAGTGCGGCCCTCATGCTTCGCTACAGTTTTGGCATGGAAGCAGAAGCCACATCTATTGAAAATGCGGTCAAAGAAACCATTCGGTCTGGTCTCCGCACCGGTGATATTACCCAAGGCGAGAGTGCTGTTGGAACCAAAGAAATGGGTGATGCTATTATCCAACACCTTAGCTAAAGGTTTGCGAATATAATCATATTTTCTTTTTAAAGAACGAGAATGAAAGCCGAAGCTATACGACAATCTTTTATCGACTTTTTTAAGTCCAAAGAACACCAATTTGTAGCTTCGGCTCCTTTATTACCCGAATCACCCAACCTGCTTTTCACCAACGCAGGAATGAATCAATTTGTCCCCTACTTCCTGGGGGATCAACAAGCACCCTTTTCACGGGCTACCGACACGCAGAAATGTATTCGTGCCGGAGGTAAGCATAACGATCTCGAAGATGTAGGTTTTGATACCTACCACCATACATTTTTTGAAATGCTTGGAAACTGGTCTTTTGGCAATTACTTCAAGAAAGAAGCGATTGAGTGGGCGTGGGAACTGTTGGTTGATGTCTGGAAGTTCCCCCCTGATCGTTTATTTGCCAGCGTGTATAAACCCGGGGAAGGCGACCCAGCTGATTTTGACCAAGAAGCTCACGAGCTATGGTCCAATATTTTTAAAGCCGCCGGGCTTGATCCTGAGATTCATGTTGTAACGGGTGGAAAGAAAGATAATTTTTGGATGATGGGTGAAACCGGTCCTTGCGGCCCCTGTAGCGAACTTCACTTCGATCTCACTCCTGAAGGCAATTCTCAGGGAAAATTAGTCAATGCAGACTCCCACCTTTGCATTGAGATTTGGAATCTTGTATTTATTCAGTTTAACGCCGACAGAAATGGTACATTTTCTCCTCTTGCCTCACAACACGTAGATACAGGCATGGGGTTTGAGCGAGTAGCGGCAGTTATGCAGTCCACGCAAGGGTTCACTGATTTCTCCAAGCCAACCTCAAACTATGATACCGATGTATTTTCTCCAATTTTTGAGAAACTAAGCTCTTTGTCCGGTATGGTTTACTCCTCGACCTTGCCCAAAGATGGAAAACCCAAAAATAAACAGGAGGAAGTGGATGTGGCTTTTCGGGTTATTGGAGATCATCTACGAGCACTTTGCTTTTCTATTGCAGACGGAATACTCCCCGGTAACGGTGATCGCAATTATGTTGTAAGACGAATTTTAAGAAGAGGCATACGCTACGGTCGAACTTTAGGGTTTGAACGACCTTTCTTTCACCTTCTTGCTCCAACCCTGATCGACCAGATGGGCGAATTCTTTCCGGAACTTACTAATCGAAAAGATCTCATCCTTAAAACGCTCCAGTCTGAAGAAGAATCTTTTAATAAAACCTTGGATCGGGGGATTGAACTTTTTAACCGGGAAATCAAATCTTTAGAACCTGGTAATGAACTGGCAGGTTCTTTCGCCTTCAAGCTCTATGATACTTACGGTTTCCCTTTTGACCTCACCGAACTCATGGCCCGAGAATCTAATCTTTCAGTCGATGCCAAGGCATTTGAAACTGAAATGAATGCCCAAAAAGAGCGAGCCCGAAAAGCACATAAGTCAGTTGATATCGTAGTAAGCGAGGAATCTTCTGGGGCAGATGCGACTGAATTCGCAGGATACGATATTGAAAACCTTGTTGATTTCCCCTCCACTTGCACCGACTGCATTCTTCAAAATGATGTTACCTACTTGATCTTTAAGCAATCGCCTTTCTATGCTGAAATGGGTGGTCAGGTTGGAGATACCGGCTGCGTTTTCATCGCTAATGAAACCCATGTAATTACCAATGTCACTACAGACAGTTCAGGCCGTTTTCTGCATGCACTCAAAGATTCTCCCAAAAAACATGATTTAAAAGGTGAAAAGGCATCCCTGAGTGTTGATGTAAAGAGGCGTCAATCCATCCAGAGGCATCACACCGCAACCCATGTGCTTCACTGGGCCCTGCGGAAAGTCCTCGGTGATCATATTCGTCAAGCTGGTTCCTTGGTGGAACCAGACCGCTTACGCTTTGACTTTTCTCACTTTGAAGGGATAAAACCTGAACAGATCCTGGAGATAGAAAAGATTTCCAATGAAAAGCTTTTGCTTAATGACAAACTGGAAGCTTATGAAGTTCCTTTTTCTCAAAAACCAGACGAAGTTATTGCCTTTTTCGGAGATAAATATGGAGAAGTTGTAAGAGTCGTTAACCTAGGTGGGTGGAGCCAGGAACTTTGCGGGGGCACCCATGTTTCCTCCGCAGGTGAAATTGGCTCCCTTCGAATAATTACCGAATCTGCGATCTCTGCCGGCACTCGAAGAATTGAGGCTGTCGCTGGCTTCGCTGCCCACAAATGGGCAGATTATCGAATTTCTCTCGTCCAAAAGCTCAGCCATCAACTTGCTTGCCAGCCGAATGATATTTCAGTTCGTATTTCCCAGATGCAGGCAAAAGGAAAAGAGCTTGATAAAAAACTTCGTGCCTTTGAACAAAAAGGACAAGCAGGTATTGCAGATAAACTCATTGAAGATGCTGTGGAATCAGGTGGTATCCGTATGATTAAATCGGTTGTCCCTGAGCTTAGCCCTAACGACCTCCGTTCCCTCGCTGCCCAAGTCAATAAGCGGTCAAGTCCATCCGTCGTCCTTTTGGCCAGTGTAGCCACTGATAAGTGCGGTATGGTATGCATCTGCTCACAATCCGCAATTGATGCTGGTCACCAAGCGGGTAAATACCTTGGCGAACTTGCAAAGAAGCTAGGCGGAAAGGGAGGAGGCAAGCCAGATTTTGCGATGGGTGGAGCTCCTGCTTCCAATGATCTAAACGAAGCTCTTTTGAGCATTACTTTCAGCTAAAAGAGGTGTGAGGTTACGAATTCTCCTTCCGCCAAACTTGGCGGGCAGTGTGCAGCGTAATGCAATCCCTGCAAAAGTTGAACTTGAACAGGAAGACGGGAGCCGGTTTCCACCTGAAAAAGTTGCTTCCTCGGCATTTGCAAATTTAGCCGACGCAGAAAGGTCAGCTCTTTTTGCTCTTTCTCAATGGTGTGGTGGCACTCTTACTTCTTTCCTCCAACTCAACCTTGAACAAATGGGGGAACTATTAAAATTACTTCATAAAGTCTCCTGTTTTTATCCAGCAAATGACCCTGAAACTGAAATTATTTGGAAAGACGGTAATCTAACAGGAGTCAGTGATTTCATTGAGCCTCCCCATCGAGAGCGACCTCGGCCCGTTCGGGAAATCAAAGAAGAAATCGAACCACTTCACCCACCCCCTACCCCCGATATTCCTGACTACAAGGGACCACCGATTGAAGTGGAAGGATCGACAGAGTACTTGCGTATTATTCTGCCATCTTCAGAACACCCGGGCTACAAGGAAGTGCTTCGTCTCTTACGAGAGTGGAACTTTCTTCGAGATCGTTCCCATCGGCACTGGTGGTGGTTACGGGACCCCTCATCGGTACTCGACTTCCTTGCATCACATCAAGAAGACCTTGCATTGGATTACCAGGCAGAATTTACCCAAAACTTTAAGAATCTCACCTCATCGATCCAGAAAGCAGAAATTCGCACATCAGCAAGCGAATCAAGTGATTTAGCCGAAGTGGAGATATGTATTGAAGCTGGAAATGTTCCGGCAGATGAGCTTGAGCATGCCCTGGCTACCGGGAAAAACCATGTTCGCCACGGGAAAAAAGTTTACTTGCTAACCCGTGAGCTCAAAGAAAAAGCGTGCTTTCTACAACGAAGAGTCTCAGGAAATCCGGATGCCCCTCTTCTTGGTCGCACAAGTCATCCTGTAGAAAAATTTCAAGCACCAGCCTTGGAAGAATTTCTCGTCGAAGCCGACCCCCGCTTTCAACCTCCAACTAAGTGGAAAAAAAGAAGCACCGCTCTTAGGGATCTTTCTACCCTACCCCCTCCCAGTCTCAACGATTCTTTAGAGGAGACTCTCCGCCCCTATCAGACTACCGGGGTGGCCTGGCTCCTCCACCTTTTCCGCAACGAGTTAGGTGGTATCTTAGCTGACGAAATGGGACTGGGGAAAACACTTCAAGCCCTTGCTTTTTTATCATCTCTTCGAAAAGAACGGGGATTTTCAACGGTTTCACTTGTGGTTTGCCCAGCCACCCTGCTGGAAAATTGGAAAAGAGAAGCTGGCCGTTTCTGCCCTGAATTCTCAACCTATATTCATCATGGAAGTAATCGGACTGAAGACGCAAGCGAACTGGGGAAGCACGATCTCATTATCACATCGTATGGCACCTTAGTTCGGGACCTCGAGATATTTGAAAGCATGCCTTTTCTTTGTGTCATCGGAGACGAGGCCCAACATTTAAAAAACCGTAAAACTAACAACGCCAAGGCGATGTCATCCTTACACTCGGAAGGAAGAGTTCTGCTTACAGGCACCCCGATTGAAAACAGTGTATCCGACCTTTTATCACTGCTTGAATTTCTTTTACCTGGGGCCCGGCCCAACCTTCCACCCGCATCCCGGGGTGATGAGCGTATTTGGCATGAGCAGCGAATCCTCAAGGAATCTGCACCCTATTTATTAAGAAGAAGCAAAAAAGAAGTGGCCCCAGAATTACCTGAAAAAATTGAGCAGGTTCTCTATGTTGATTTAACTGAAGAACAAAAAGTGTGCTACACCAAGGTCCGCCAATCCGCGGAAAATGAACTCAATAAAATGGCAGACTCCGGTTCATCTGAGGGTGCGATGCGTATGAAAACCCTGACTCAATTGCTTCGCTTACGCCAAACCTGCTGTGATCCCCGCTTAGTGGAGCCAGATTTCCCAGCCGATCAATCTGCAAAATTGAATGCCTTTCGTGAATTGCTTTACACCTGCCTGGAAGGCGGTCACCGCATGCTGGTTTTTTCTCAATTTGTAAAAGTTCTTCAACTTTTAAAATCCGAGCTCCAAGCCGCAGGCCTCAGTTTTTGCTACCTCGATGGATCATCCAAGGACCGAATGACGCAAGTCGACAGGTTTCAACAAGATGATACCATACCCGTATTCCTCATTTCCCTTAAAGCGGGCGGGACAGGATTAAACTTAACCGCAGCGGATGTTGTTGTTCACTTCGATCCCTGGTGGAACCCGGCAGCCGAAGCACAAGCCAGTGATCGGGCTCATCGTATCGGTCAGGATAAACAAGTAACCGTCTACAAATTAATCACTTCAGGAACGGTCGAAGAAAATGTTCTACAACTCCAGCAGGGAAAAAGAAAACTTCTCGAGCAGGTCTTTGAAGAATCTGAAGCCGCCAACCTTACGCTTGGAGTCAACGATCTGAGAGAACTAATCTAAGATCTTTTCGCTTTCGGCTTGATCCTTTCCCCTTGATAAGAACAGGTCTCTTTGACATGTTAATAACTTTTCACCTTATTGATTATGAATACACAATCCATCCGACAATCCGATCCTGAAGCAAAAGGCGAGCAAGGTCCCGCCATGAAAGGGGCTGACGTTCTCGTCAACGCCCTCGAGCGTGAGGGTGTGGATGTGGTATTTGCCTACCCCGGTGGAGCTTCGATGGAATTACATCAAGCCCTTACCCGTTCAGAAAAAATTCGCACCATCCTACCCCGACAAGAACAAGGGGGGGGGTTTATGGCCCACGGCTATGCCCGGGCTACTGGAAAAGCTGGGGTTTGTATGGCCACATCAGGCCCAGGAGCAACGAATTTGGTGACTTGTATAGCCGACGCATTCATGGACAGTATTCCCATGGTCGCGATCACCGGTCAAGTTTATCAACAATTCATCGGAAAAGCTGCCTTTCAGGAAACTGATTTTTTTGGCATGACTTTGCCCATCGTCAAGCACAGCTACCTTGTCCTTACGGCAGAGGACTTGCCTAAAGTTGTAAAAGAAGCTTTCTATCTTGCCGAAAGTGGGCGCCCCGGACCGGTAGTGATTGATATACCCAAAGATGTTCAGCAAAAAGTTTTTGAGCCTTTTTTCCCTGCTGAAGTTGAGGAACTTGAAGGCTATAAATTAGATTCGCCCAAAGCATCAGATGAGGAACTGATTGAGGTCCTAAACCTGATTACCAAATCAAAAAAGCCAGTGCTTTACACAGGAGGTGGGATTATTTCTTCGGAGGCACATAAGGAATTAAAAGAATTTGCAGAACTGACCGGACTTCCTGTAACTCATACATTAATGGGAATTGGGGCTTTCGACCCAGAACATGAGCAATCCCTCTACTGGTACGGTATGCATGGAACGGTTGCTGGCAACTGGGCGGTTTGTGAAAGTGACCTGCTCCTTTGTGCGGGTGCTCGCTTTGATGATCGTATCACCGGAGTCGTGAGCAAGTATGCTCCGGATGCTTATGTGATTCACTTCGATGTGGACAAATCAGAACATAATAAGAATGTCCACGCTCACTTCCCCATTCGTACTGATATCAAATATGCCTTAAAGAGGATGTCTGAACTCTTTAAAGAAAAAGGCTTTGAAAAGCCTGACCTTTCCCCATGGATGACAACAATCAAAGGTTGGAAAGAAGAGTATCCATTTAAATACAACAAAGGCGAACACATCACCTCCCAGGAGGCTGTGGATGTGCTTTATCAAGAATCTAAAGGAGAAGCGATTATAACTACGGGTGTAGGCCAACACCAAATGTGGGCAGCCCAGTATTACAGGTTCAAAGATCCTCGCACTTATATTTCTTCTCTTGGCCTTGGTACCATGGGGTTTGGTTATCCTGCGGCAATCGGTGCCAAGGTTGCTCGTCCTGACAAAGAAGTCATCGATATAGATGGGGATGGATCATTCTTAATGAATGTACAGGAGCTTGCCACAGCCAAGATAGAAAAAATTAACGCCAAATGCTTACTTCTCAACAACCAGCACCTCGGAATGGTGGTGCAATGGGAAGACCGGTTTTATGAATCCGTTCGGGGACATACCATTTTATGTGATCCTGAAAACATTGGTGGCCCTGATAACCTCGATGCTATTTACCCCGATTATATCAAAATGTGTGAAGGGTTTGGCGTAAAAGCCCGCCGTGTTTCCAAGCGTGAAGACTTACAAGATGCCATGCGTGAAATGCTGGAAGCTGATGAGCCTTATCTCCTCGAAGTTATTGTACCGTACACGGAACATGTTCTCCCTATGATCCCGCAAGGCAAATCCGCGAAGGAAATGCTTACCGAATAAGCCAAAAACATGATTCCGAAGATATGGACTAAACTCGGAATCTACAGATCAAGAATTTATCTTGCATGAATGAACGACTTATCGTGGTTGTAAGAGTTATTTCTTGTATCCTCGAAGTGGAGTTTGCCGTTTAAGAGCATAGCCTTGAAGGTCATCATGTATGACTTTGGATAGAAAGAATTGTAGCCATTATCCCGAAAAGGGGAATATTTTTGCAATGGGACTATGGGGGGCGAAGGTACCCCCGCAGTTTGTTGGGCGGTATTGACCTGATTGCTATTCTTACCTTTTGGATAGGGTTTTCACCCCTTTTTTTGGTTTTGATCAGTCCGCTCAATGAATAATCCTGTGCTTACTCAAATTGTACCGTCAAAGTCATGCTATGAGATTTTTTGTGCAAGCTTTACTGGCTGCAAGGTATCATCTCAGCGGCATGCTTTTACTTGTTTATATTTTTGTACTCTTTAGTGCTGTGGAAATAGGGGAAATCGAAAGGGATGTACAACCAGAAAAATTTGGTACTCTGTTTGTTTCAATTTCGTCGACCCTGGTAACGCTCAGGTCAGTTGGATATGACGATGCTGTGCCGATATCTAAAGTTGGGAAAGTTTTTTGCTCAATTTGTAATGGTTGCCGGGGTCGGACTTACTGCTGCATTTATCGGAATTGTGGGGAGCAATGTATATGCTCAAGTTCAAAAACTCGATCAAGGGGATAAAGAAGAACGCACCAAAAAATAGAGAAATTTAGCGTGTGTAGTTCAAAGTGATAACAAACTGAAAGTTATATCCCCCCCCTATTCTCCATGCCTTTAGATTTTTCGGAGAACTAAGGGTTTGAGAAGCCAGGGCATACTTTACAAGTATTTTTTAAAGTTTTCTACAATTTGGTCGATTCTATGGGTGTAAAACTATCATCATCCTTAATCACTATTCGTCATGGAATCCTTATCCCTGTCCCGCTCCGTCGTGAACAACTTAAATTCTGCCTTTGAGAAGCACGCGAAAATAAACCGCCACCTGCAGACAGGGAAAAGAGTCCTGGACCCGGCTGATGATGTCGGCGAAGCGAGCAAATTAGGTAAGACTAAGTTGGACTTGATCAAAAATCGCAACATTCAAAGCAACCTTCAAAACTCACTCTCCCTATTGCAAGCTCAGGATGGGATGTACAGCACCATTGGAGACATCCTCAGCCGTTCCTCAGAATTGAAAACACTTTTCAGTTCCCCGGTTTCCGGGGACCAGGCGAAAGTAGCCTACAATGAAGAATTCCAAGAACTTCAGCATGAACTTCGGGCCATCGCAAAATCCAAGTGGAACGGGATCAGTTTATTCTCAACCCAAGACTCCCGCACCCTTTTCGGCCCCTCTGTGGATACCGAAGATATGCTCCAGCAATCCAGTGACAAAGCAGCCGATGCACCCCTCAAATTATCGAGGTGGGGTATTTACCAATTTGAGCCTGGAGTAACCGAGCCCACATTGCTCAATAAGAAACTTTTGGCTATCACGATTACCGATGAATCGGAGGGTAATGCGGTTTTTAAACCTTACAGAGGAATGGATGATGATGAGGATATCGCAGCAAAAGAAAGATTTGAAAATGAAGAACTACCATCGTGGAATAATTTCCTGGAAGAGCTGGGAGTTGAGGCAGAAATTGCGGTAATCGTTGCTGAATCTGTATTTACTGCCGAATCAAATAGGGGTATCGATGCGGACGGAGGAGAGGTGGTGCCGGTTGGATACAACGAGACTACTGACCTAGAGCCTTTTGCTCAAGTCTTCAGGGGCATGGGAAGAGAAGACTTTTCTCTTAAACCCAGCGACCTTGACTCTAGCACAAAACCAAACATGCCTGACCCTAATGATCAAGCGGATTTTCTGTGGTCAAAATTTAATGAAATCACAAACAATGGTGAAAATCTACCAGATGCATTAGGTCTGTTTGTGGATAACTCAGGATCTTTGTACTTCAACGAAATCAATCAAGCTCTTTTTTCATTTATCGACAGAGTAAAAACAAATTACCCGGAGATCATTCTCCCTTCTGATAACTTAATCACTGGCGATGCCGCCGCAGTCGACATTGATACTGATCCAGAGGGAGAAACCATCGACCGAACTGAAACGGGTATATTCCGTGGTATTTCTTTGGCTGGTGCCGAGGATTGGATAAATCAAAGCGAGATTGCACTCAGATCACTCGTGGATAACGACCCGGACTTTCAGACCGCTCTTGAGCCTGAAGTGACCTTTGAAGACCCCACCTATGACCTGAGTTCTTATTCCATAAGTGATCTTAACGGTTTTTTGGACAGTTTAATTGAAGCGAGAGCGGAAAATGCTTCAGAGCAGCAACGTATCCTTTCGGAAATGGGGGAACTCCAACAGAAACAGGTTGGGTTGGAAGAAGCAGTTGGAGCTTCGGAGGACCTTGATGTATCCGCTGCCATGGGAGTTTTTCATAGGACAAAAGATCAAGTCGATCTCAATGCCCAACTAGTATCCGCGGCCAAAGAGATGGAAAACATTCTCTACACCGACTTTCTATAATCACCCAGAACTGGCACTGGTGAAAGTTTTAAAATCGCCAGCCGAATGATTTTGTTTATAGCTAATAATCATGGTCAGCTGACCATTGATTAAAATAACAACAAGCTTATAATAAATTCAATTATATATGAATGAGGTGACGATAAAAGGGGAAGTAAAATTTGTGGATGAAGTCCGTGAATACGGGGCCAACGGCTTCAAAAAGCACCAGGTAGTGGTGGAGACAGGCGACGGAAGGTGGGACAACCCCATACCTGTTGAATTCATCAAAGACACCATCCAGAAGAGTAAAGACCTTGAGGTGGGAAATAAAGTAACCATTGAAGCCCGTATCAATGGCCGTGAATGGCAGGGTAAAGATGGGGTAACCAAATGGTTTACTTCGATTAGTGGCTATAAAGTAGATATTGAAGGGGCGGCAGCCAATACCCCCCAACCAGACAGTTCATCTTACGACACCTTCGACGAATATGATGATGGGGTGGAAGACGATGTTTTCTGAGCAAAACTTTTGAGGTAATCCCCCCTGCTTTTTAAGATCCATCAATAACTGGCACTCCTCCCGTGCTTGGTTATTGCAGCTGATACCCTAAACACACCTGGGCATCTGTCTGTGCAGAAGAAATTCCATACCTGCAGAAATGCAGCCGCCAAAAATTTAAATTCTAAAATTTAATCTTTGCTTTATCTAAAAGCTTTTGAATTTCCTGGGTCATTTTTTTCTGCAATATACCCTGTTTTACCTGTGATTGTAACTGCTCTAGGGAAGGTGGGTTGAGGGTCCTGACCCCTTCCACTTTTACAATGTGCCAACCTGCTTGCGTACGCACTGGAGAAGAGAGCACCTCTCCCTCCTTGACTTGAGTGATTAGTTCACCGAGGGGAGGGAGTAATAAACTAGGACTCACCCATGGCAACAAGCCTTTACTCTTCTTCCCTCCCGACTCTATGGTGTACCTGTTCGCCAAGTCTCCTAGACTTTTACCTGCTTCCATTTGGTCTATGATCAGAAAAGCCGCAGTTTCGTCGGTCACCACTACCTGCCGAAGTTGGTATTCGGTATCACCTAGCTTTTTCACGGTGGCGTTGTATTCACTTTGGATTTCAGTTTCTTTAACAGGGTTTTCCTTCCCCCAATTTTGACGCCATGCCTGGGACAAGATTGTTCTACGAGCAGACTCGAAGGCCAACTCAACTTCTTTCTCTTCATCAAGTCCCTCTTCCATAGCCAATTGACTAAGTAAAGTCTGAACCACGAGTTCATCTCTGATATTTTTTCGAAGTTCGACGCTATCCCGGGTGCCTTTTCTTAACTGTTCAAGTAGTAAGGCTTCAAATGCATAAGCACCAATAGGCTGCCCATTGACTGAAGCAACCGCTGGCAGGGAAGATAGTTTTCGAGTCCTGTTGCTTTCAGCATTACTCGCTTGAGCGGTTTCAATCACTTTTGAAGAAGCAGCCTTCTTTGGCTCTTTGGCCGAAACTTTCGCTTTTACTTTTGGTTGTGCTTTTCCGGCAGGCTTAGGCTTTGCTTCAGCCTTGGGCTTGACCGGAGATGCTTTTTCAACTTTTGGCTCAACTACCTCTGCTGGTGGACTTTGCACAGGCACATTTTTCTTTTTAACTGGAGCTGTTGGCTGAGGCTTCGCAATCTCTACCGGTTGAGCTTTTTTGGGTGGTTCCACTTTTTTGACTGGGGAACTACTTTTTTTATCGGCGGCAACCGGTTCTTTGGGACTAACCTTTGTATCTTGTGCATTTTTTGGCTTTGCAAACATCAAGGATGTAGAAAAAACGGAGCTAACAAAAACAACACTTATGAAGAGAGAAAACTTTTTCATGGGACAGTTGGGTTCAAGAGAAAAGGCGACATTAGACTCAAAAATTGAATAATGAACTTATCGGGGTAAAAATCAACCTTGAAGGTTTTTTTGTATTCCGCTTTGGTTTCCTTGCATCTTTTCTATAAATCCACATTCTGGAGGGTTTATGAAAATTTCAGAATTCAAAGCCTATTTGTCGAGTGTGGAAGAGATTACTTTTGTCCTACCCAACGGATCTTACATTCCTCCCCACTTTCACCTCACCGAAGTTGGTTCGCTTACCAAAAAATTCATTGACTGTGGAGGTACAAGTCGTGAAGAGAGCAAAATAAACTTCCAGCTTTGGAAAGCCGATGATTTTGATCATCGCCTCGCCCCGGCTAAAGCCCTTGGCATCATCAAGGACGCTGAAGAAAAACTGGGCCTCCATGATTCAGAACTGGAAGTGGAGTATCAATCTGAAACCATTGGAAAGTACAATCTATCTTTTACCAACGGGCAGTTCCTACTCATACCCACCAAAACCGACTGCTTGGCCAAAGAAAAATGTGGAATTGAAGAACCAGGAAGTATACCTGTTTCCTCTTCCTCCTGTAGCCCGGAGTCAGGCTGCTGCTAAAAAGCATCTTCCCTGTTTCAACCAGTTAAAATATTTCCGGATATCTGAAAATCAGATTGGGCTTTCCGCCCTTGTCCATTACTAAAACTGCTTAGACAGGGAAATTTACTTCCCAAATTTCTTAAAGTTCTTTCGATCCAAGCCGTATGGCTTCGACCTTCTCCGCTTTGTATTGCTGGGTCTATTCCCTTGGCCTTTCGCACCCCCGCGGTCAGAGCCCTTACTGGGACCTGCATTGTAGGGTAAAGGCGTGCAAACAAACTCCTTGGATCTTCGTCGAATGATCGACTTCTTCATAAATCTTTCAAGTGACCGTAAAGGGTTACGGTCATCTTCGGTAATAAAGCTTATAGCCACACCCTCTGACTTCGCTCGCCCGGTTCTCCCAATACGGTGGATATAATCCTCCGGCGTGGGGGGGAAATCAAGGTTCACCACATGAGTAATCCCCTCCACATCAATTCCCCGAGCGGCAATATCGGTAGCGACCAAGACGCGAATTTTTCCCGCTTTGAAATCACTCAAGGCACGAGCTCTTTGGTTTTGAGTACGGTTTGAATGAATTGCCCCGGTATGAATACCGGACTTACCCAATTGCTTGGCCACCCGATCCGCTCCATACTTAGTACGGGTAAAAACAAGAACCATGTAGAGCTCATTGTTTTCCAGTAAATGTTGAAGCAGGCCAATTTTTTGAGCCTTGGTCACCTCATATAAGAATTGTTCAACCGTATCAGCCGGGTTCGTTCTCTTGCCAATCTCTACGAACTTGGGAGAATGCTGGAACTCACGGGTAAGCTTTTCAATTTCTTTGGAAAGGGTCGCGGAAAAGAGAAGCGTCTGTCTTTTCTTCGGTAACGAAGAAACAATTTTTCTTACATTGGGCAGAAAGCCCATGTCAAGCATACGGTCCGCTTCGTCTAATACAAAGAATTCACATTCTGAAAAATCAGCACATCCCTGTTGCATAAGATCCATTAAACGTCCGGGGGTTGCGATGATTAAATCCACCCCACTACGCAACGCCTTTTTCTGGGGGGTCTCTCCCACCCCACCATAGACTGTAGCTACCCGCAAAGGGACATGCTTAGCATAGGTTTTAACATTTTGCTCAATTTGCACAACAAGTTCGCGTGTTGGAGATAATACCAGTGCACGACTCCCCCGACCTTTTCTCTGGCCAGCACTTTGAACTAGCTTTTCGAGCATAGGAAGAGTGAAGGCAGCGGTTTTACCCGTGCCCGTCTGAGCAATTCCGATCAGGTCTTTACCTTCAAGAATTAATGGGATTGCCGTGCTTTGAATAGGAGTTGGGTCGGTATACCCTGTTTCCTGAATAGCTTGCAAAATTTCAGGCCTAAGACCGAGGGAATCAAATGACATCCATATCATCATATTTTTATTCCTTAGGATGGCGACCTTATTCGAGGATTTGAAAAGTAAACCACCCTTCCGTTTTTGATGCGGTCATAATCCCATTGCTATCGACAAAAAAACAACCAACGTAGGGAGTATGGAAGAACAAATTAAAAATACTGAACAAGAAAACAATCAAGATAACTCGGAACTGGCCACTCGGGGAAAACGATTAGCCGCTGCGATTATTGATATCATTATTTTCCTCCCTCTTGTCATCATCATCGCCCGCCCTCTTGGATTAATAGACTTGGAGCTTACTGAAGAACCACCAAAATTCGACCTCGAACAAACCCTGCAATTATTTATTATCGGTCAGCTTCTCTTTCTTCTCGTGCAGGGATACTTACTCCATACTCGGGGGCAGAGTATTGGTAAAGTTATTCTAAAAACCCGAATTGTGGCGATGGATGGAAAGATGCAAGGCTTGGGAAAACTGTACTTCATTCGCTATTTTGTCTTCAGCTTAATCGCACAAATTCCAGTCATTGGAGCCCCCATCAGCATCTGCAACATCCTCTTTATTTTTGGGAAAGAACAGAGGTGCCTCCACGACCGCCTTGCTGGAACCAAAGTGATTGACCTCCAAAAGAGTACCTAGTTCCCCTTATTCAACTCGTCATATTTCTCCGCATTTCCCTTTGCCAGATCTACAGGATATTTTGCTGCGTTTTTTTCGATCTTACTTTTCACAATATCTGCCACATCCAAACCATAATGCCCGGCAAGCATGATGGCATAGGCAAAGACATCAGCTAGCTCAGCTTTCAGCTTTTCTATATCTACCTGACTCAGATCACTTTCCTTTTTCCAGAGAAAAAGTTCGTTTAACTCCGCCGATTCAATGGATAAGGCCAAAGCTAAATTTTTCGGATCGTGGAATTGTCCCCAGTCCCGCTCATCCCGAAATTCTTCTAGCCGGGAAAGTAGTTCCTGTATTTCACTCATATAATAAAAAGATTTACATAGAAACAGTAACGGCTGCACTCACACGGCTTGCCTTATCTCGTGCATCGATGATGGAGTCTCCCCTGCCCAAGGCCACCCCCATTCTTCTCTGTCCTGCAACCCCTGGTTTCCCAAAAAGTCGAAGTTGAGTATCAGGAGCTCCCAGGGCATTATTTAAATTTCCAAAGCTCACCCCAGTTGAATCACCTTCCACCAAAATCACATGGGACGCGGACGGCCCTACCTGCCTAATTTGAGGAATCGGCAAGCCAAGTATGGCCCGGGCATGCAAAGCAAACTGAGAAAGGTCCTGGGAGATCATCGTGACCATCCCGGTATCATGTGGACGCGGAGAAACCTCACTAAATAATACCTCATCCCCAATAATAAATAATTCCACTCCAAATACCCCCCAACCTCCCAAGGCATCAGTGATCGATTGCGAATATCTCAACGCTTTCCCCCGTGCTTTCTCAGACATCGGTTGTGGTTGCCAGGATTCCCGGTAATCGCCTGAGACCTGGACATGCCCAATCGGATCACAAAAAGAAGTACCTCCAGAGTGGCGAACCGTAAGCTGGGTAATTTCGTAATCAAATGCGACAAAGCCCTCGACAATTACTTTCCCTTTTCCGGCACGCCCGCCTTCCTGTGCATAGGCCCAAGCCCTGCTGATATCTTCATCCGACTGAATCGTACTCTGCCCCTTTCCTGATGAACTCATGATTGGCTTTACCACGCAAGGCATACCAATGGTTTGAACCGCTCTCTCAAATTCCACCTCGGTCTCGGCAAATGCAAAAGGGGAAGTTTTGAGCCCAAGTTCTTCCGCCGCTAACCGCCGTATCCCCTCCCGGTTCATCGTAAGCTGGGTGGCCCGGGCAGTGGGAATAATAGTACAAGCCTTTGCCTGCTCAAACTCCGCCAATACATCTGTTGCAATAGCCTCCACTTCTGGAACCACAATATCTGGCTTTTCCAATTTGATAACCCTTCGCAGTTCCTCTGCATCCAGCATCGAGACAATATGGGATCGGTCGGCTACCTGCATCGCAGGAGCATCTGCATAGGCATCCAAAGCAATGACCTCCACCCCATAACGTTGAAGTTCAATCACCACCTCTTTACCCAATTCTCCGGAGCCACAAAGGAGGACTTTTTTCGCTGTATCTGTAAAAGGTGTACCTATAGAAACTGACATTCCCCTATGAAGAAATCTTTCAGGCTCACAGGTCGAGCAAAAAGAGCGAGATCAGGAATCGCCCTGGTTTTCTTCGTACAATTCAGCCCCCTTAATCAACCGGCAAAATTCTTTTTTGGAAACCTCTTCAAGCTCTTCCTCCGCCCCATTTAAAGAAAAAGACATCTTGTATTGAATCGTCAAACGCGACCATTCAGTTATCCGAAAATATTGATTTTTTTTTACCCAGATCTGTCCCTGTTTTAATCGCATTCCCTCCTTCTATCTTAGCTCCCGACTTCAAACGAGCCTTAAATCCAGAGACAAAACGGTCGGGATTAAAAAACAGCCAGATCAACTTCTTTTATTTCCCTCGGTGCTTCTCTGGCATTTCATCTTCCGCAAAACAGAAATACAAACCCAACCACAGGGACTGACAGTACCGGTAAGAAACAATTGGCCATCCAAATGCCCCGCCTAGGCAAAGGCCGACAAACCAATCAGTCGGCATCCATTTCAAAAACCACATCACAAGCAAAGGCACCACCCAAAGCCCGCATATCAAGCCATAACTGACAGGGATCCCGCCGATAAAAAAACCATGTTCTCGGTTAAACTCAAACCCACACTCCCCACAATGTTCATGTCGGTAGAATAGGTTTTTTAACACACGACCCTTTCCGCAAGCCGGGCAACGATTTAAACTAGTACGGGCAAGATAGGACAAATTCATAAGGAATAAATAGTAACATACCTGATGCCCCAGACAGATCAATCTGCTTCTCTTTCTTTTCTCTTCTCTTTACGCCCGATTGAACCAATCTTTTTAATACCATCAAATTGGACCGATCAAAAGGGTTTAGAAAACATACCCAAGTGACACTTTAAAAACATGGTGCGGGTGCGGGGAATCGAACCCCGCCCCCAAGCTTGGGAAGCTCATGTACTACCGATATACTACACCCGCATTTCGTTTCCCACGGTAGGAAAGATTTGGCTTAGTGCCAAGCAATCATTGTGTACATGCAAAAAACTTCCGTGGGTACAAACAATTGTCGTCTCTATCTTTCGCTTAGAAGCTTTACACCCAGAATCTTGTAAGCAATGATTAAAGACGACCCTTCTCCTCCCTTTTTCTCTTTTATGCCTACTCAAAATAACCCTACATCCCTGGTACGAGTTTTTAAACTCATGGCTGTTTTTTTAATCTTTATGGGTCTGATATTTACCCTACTGGGCGGGTATGAAACCTACCAGGGGGTACGCACTAAGGGTTGGCCGGCGGCGGAAGGCGTGATTAGAAGTTCGAAAATCGAATCGCGCAGAAAAAATAATACGATAAAAAGCGGAGGGTCGAAAACCGTATATTCTATTGAAGTACAGTACACCTACATGGTGGGGGATTTAATGCACCGGGGAAACAACCTGGGCTATGGGGATAAAAGCTTCAACAGTCGGCATGATGCAAACCAGGCACAAAAGCCATGGCTGAAGGGGAAAAAGGTAAAAGTTTTCTACGACCCGCAAGACCCGAAGAAGAGTGTGCTAAAGACAGGAATGGGGATGTCCTGGCTGGCGGTTGCTTTTGGGATGGTTTTTACTTTTCTTGGCCTGTACCTGCTAAGAATAGGAAAAAAGCCTGCTGGGGCACCGAAAGAAACTTCTGGCTAAGTAAATCCCCTCTCTTCCAACCCAATAGTTCTTTGGATTTGCCTTTCTTGGGTTTCACCGCTTGATACCCTTCCATGGCGTTGGAAGACATTATTCCCCTCGATGCATTCTTTGGTAAAAAGGATGGAGATACCCCGACGGGGAAAAAAAAGAAAAAAGTAGATAAGGAAGCCTTGGCTTCTCCAATGATGCGGATCCCCCGCATGGATGTTCGCGTGGCCCGTGACCTCATTGATTTGGGCATACGGGAACTGTATGAATTAGAGGGCAGATCCGCCGAGACTATTTTCGAGGAAATAAAAAAAATAAAGCCGGAGTTGCCGGACTGGACCCTCCCCTACTTAAAAATGGCGATCTACTTCGCCGAAAATGAAGACCCCGACCAAAAATTGCTCCACCCGCAGGAGTGGATGGACTGAGTTCAGTTACAGGGAATTGGCATCCAGCTTTTGTCTCGCTCTTTTTGCCTGCCAGACCATGAAGCAGCCGTAGCCAAAAAAGAGAAAACCATTGAGCATAACCATGGGGTTTTGGTTTTCTTTTACCCCCACTCCGAAAAGGACTGCACCCACAATGGCAAATATCCATCCAAACCAAGAACGGTACTTTATAATTCTCCGAAAATGGGTGACTTTTTTTGCTTTTTGTTCGTCGGTAAGGGCAGCCATATGTGCACTATAAAAAGAAATTAATTGGAGTCGATATCATCCTGTCCTTTTTCCCCAAGAGTCTGGTTAAAAAAAGAAAGTTTCTCGTTTTCTGCGTTTATAATACCCAGTAATAATTGGGCACGCTTGTGTAACGATTCTTGCTCCAGCATGTCCTGCTTATCATCGGTGTCCCGGCAAATATGATGGGCAGCGATGTCTACAAAGGAGCAGGGGTCATCCAGGGGAGATAGCATTTCCAAAATTTCCTCAGAGGCAAGACCACCAAGCTTACTGTTAGTTTCCAGGCTTTTTATGATTTGGGTTCTGACTTCAGAAACCGTTTCTTCAACCACCGTGTCCAGCGGCTCGATGTCTAACATTCGATAAGGTTCTTCCTGGGAAATAGAATTTATTCTGACCCGATGGAGGCCTTGGAGTAAAACAAAGGAGGTCCCATCATCATGTTTTTTGGAAATACGAACCAAGCCAACCGTGGCGATATTATAGGGTAGTTCCTGATCCACTTCTTCCGCCAAGACATCTTCCCGCTCCCGGGCAATGACAAACATACGATCTTGAACAAGCACATCATCAAGCATTTGACGGTATCGTTCCTCAAAAATTCGCAGCGGCATCATGGCACTGGGAAAAAGAACCACCCCGCGAAGGGTCATAGCAGGGAGGCTTGTGGGAATTTCGATATTTTTTTCTGACATCTAACTCCTAAGTTTGTGGACTTAAGGACAAAGGACAAATAACTCAGGCTGTTTCACGAAACAAGCCTGAAGACTATTGGAAGAAGAGACCTGCAATTGTAGCGGATAGTAAACTGGCCAAAGTGCCCCCGATCAATGACTTAAGCCCAAGGCTGGCAAGGTCGGACCGCCTATCCGGTGCCAGTGCCCCAATGCCTCCAACCTGTATACCTATAGACATAAAATTGGCAAAACCACAGAGTGCGAAGGTGGCAAGAAATACAGATTTCCTGGATAGACCATCAGCCTGCATCGCAGACAATTCCATGTAGGCAAAAAATTCAGTGGCAAAGGTCTTGGTTCCAATTAGCTGCCCAACTGCAAGCGCCTCTCCACTGCCTACGCCTACAAGCCAGGCAAGAGGGGCAAACAAAAAGCCAAACATTGCCTGCAGGCTAAGAGTATCAAACTGATGATCGCTCCATTCCAAAATCCATTGATTCATGGACATTCCCTGGCCCCAGGAAAAACCACCTACCCACCCCAAAATGTAATTGGCCAACATTATGACCGCATAAAAAGCAATAAGCATGGCCCCGACATTTAGGGCGAGTTGAAGCCCTTGGGTGGTTCCATTGGCAAGTGCGTCGATGGGGTTACGGCCAATTGATTCCTTGGATACTGCCAAATTTGTACTCACCTCCCCTTCCTGAGGGATCAGTATTTTTGCGATCAACAAGGCGGCCGGAGCATTCATAGCAGATGCACAAAGCAGGAACTTGCCAAATTCAAGCTGGGATGCAGAGTCACTACCACCAAGCATACCCATATAAATCGCGAACACAGATCCCGCAATAGTAGCCATACCTCCAACCATTAAAGCCAGCAATTCAGAACGACTCATTTTAGAAACATAGGGCTTCACTAATAACGGGGCTTCCGTTTGCCCAACAAATACATTTGCGGCTGCAGACAGGCTTTCCGCACCCGATAACTTCATGACCCGACTCATTACCCATGCCATAACCCGAACCACAGCTTGTAATATCCCAAAATAATACAGGAGGGAAGAAAGGGCAGAGAAAAATAAAATGGTGGGGAGGGCCATGAAGGCGAAAACAAATCCTTGACCTTGGAAGGCCTGATTCATCGATTCGATATTCGACAAGGGGCCAAAGACAAAGCCGGCTGCATCGATGGATATTTGCATGGCAACGGCAAACATTTGGGCTACCCCGCCAAAAAAGCTCTCAATCCAGGATACCCGCAGCACGCCATAAGCAATCACAAACTGGAGAGCCAAGCCCCCGAAAACAACGCGAAGATCAATCTTCTTTCGGTTTGAACTTAAGCAAAAGGCAATAAACAAAAGTCCACAGATACCCACAAGTACCCGCCAAAAATTACTGGATACATCCGATGCGGGAATGGAAGCAAAGGTCACCATTGCAATATGCTAAGGGATGGACGGAAATGGGGTCAACTTCATCCTTGCAGTACACACAACTTATAATGGGACACGGGAAAAACCCTCCTACTCAAAAAATAAGAGAAGAGATGGTAGCTCTTTTTGGCTTTAAAGCTTGAGGTTTTCTTTGATCGACTGAACCGCTTTTTCCACATTGCCCCGATGTCCAAATGCACTGAGGCGAAAAAAGCCTTCCCCTGCCGGACCAAACCCTGAACCTGGGGTACCCACCACATGGCATTCATTAAGCAATTTATCAAAGAATTCCCAAGAAGATAGCCCTTTGGGTGTTTTGAGCCAAACATAGGGAGCGTTATCGCTCCCGTAGGTGGTAATACCCAGAGAAGTTAGTCCTTCATTGATAATTCTTGCATTCTCCAAATAAAATGCAACCTGTTCATCGGTTTGCTTACGACCCTCTGGGCTAAGGGCTGCAACCCCGCCTGCCTGGACGACATTGGAGGCTCCATTGAAAAAGGTGTTTTGCCGACGCGTCCATAAAGCATGAAGTTTTCCGGGTTCGGAGTCCTCGGTCTGACAGGCTTTGGGCACGATTGTCCAAGCTAACCGAACCCCGGTAAAACCAGCAGTCTTCGAAAAACTGTTAAATTCTATCGCACACTTTTCCGCACCTTCAATTTCATAGATCGATCGCGGGAGATCCGGGTCGGTAATGAAGGCAGCATAAGCGGAATCAAAAAAGATAACGGCTCTATGCTGATTGGCATAATCAACAAATGTTTTTAATTGTTCCCTGGTAGCCACCGCACCGGTTGGGTTATTAGGGCTACAGATGTAAATAAGGTCGACTTTCTGCTTGGGCAACTCGGGAAAGAATCCATTTTCCTCCGTGCAGGGCATGTAAACCAATCCCTCATATCCCTCTTGGGTGGCCCGCCCGGTACGGCCGGCAATGACATTGCTATCGACATACACGGGGTAAGCGGGATCTTGTACCGCAACCACACAATCCTCTGAAAATATACCTTGGATATTAGCGGAGTCTGACTTGGCCCCGTCGCTTACAAAAAACTCACTGGGATCCAAGGATAGCCCACGTTCAGCGTATAATTTTGCCAGGGACTCCCGGAGCGGAGAAATTCCTTCGGATGGGCCATAACCGGAATAAGACTCCTCAGCACCCAAAGCATTTACTCCGTCACGCAGACCATCGAGCACCGAAGAAACAATGGGCTCAGTGGTATCGCCAATTCCGAGGCGGAGGACTTGGGCATCCGGATTACTTTCCGAAAAGGCGTGGGTGCGTTTGGCGATCTCAGGGAAAAGATAACCCGCAGCTAATTTGTCGTAATTCTGATTGATTCTAGCCATGATTTAAAAAAATAGGATGATAAAATTATGAGTTTTGGCAAATGGGAATGCTTTAAATTTTCATTCACCTGCCTGTAGGAGTAGACCGTGGGTGCGGGCGGCACGAAAGGCAAAAAGAAAGGCTCCCATGCCAAGACCAAGGTATATAGCATTCAACCCCAATGCCTGCAGTAACAAATCCTGCCGCCATACTCCTTCGATCAGGAATGCACGCATACCCTCAAAGACATATGTGGTGGGAATAAAAGTGGCTATCTCCTGCATCCACGAGGGTAAAGTAGAAAGCGGATAATAGATGCAGGAAAACGGAGCGATCAAAAAAGGCAATACCCAGGTCAGGCTTTCAGCACCCAATCCATAACGGATAAGAATAGCTGTTACAAATTGGGACATAGCCCAACCCGTGAGAACGAGGTTGAAGAAAAAGGCAAACAGAGGAAGGCCCATATCAAAAACGGATACACCAAAAAATGGAATCGCGAGTAAGGCGGCCGGAATCATACCAATCAAGGTACGAATCAAAGAAATACAGGCTAATCCGAGCATTAATTCCCAGGGTCGGAGGGGGGCCACAAACAGATTTCCAAGATTACGGGACCACATCTCCTCCAAAAAAGAAAGGGTGTAGCTAATGTGGGAGCGAAAAAGGGTATCCCAAATAAGCACAACTGAAATAAGCACACCACCTGCGGTAAGCTCGGGGCTACTGGGAGCAAAGTGTTTAGAAACAAAGCCCCAGACCACCATCTGCATGGTGGGCCAATATGCGATTTCGATAATCCGTGGCCAACTACTTCGCAAAAGAAAATAGTAGCGAGTGAAAAGGGCAAAGATGCGCCCCTTGGAAGAACTTCTAAGCTCAGTCATCCTTTTTTTTCTTTCGGTTTACTTGGAGAAAAACATCCTCGAGGTTGTCGCGGTTGTATTTTTCCAGAAGCTCCTTGGGAGTACCCTCTTCCACGAGCCTGCCTTCTTTCATTAAGAGGGCCTTATCACATAAGAGTTCCACTTCCCTCATATCATGACTGGCAAAAAGAATAGTAGCTCCCTGTTCGTCCCGGTATTGACGAAGAAGCTCTCGGATCCAGGCCGTGGTATCAGGATCCAAGCTGGCAGTTGGCTCATCGAGAAGGAGAAACTCGGGCTTATTTATCAAGGCCTTGGCCAGCGATACCCTTGTTTTTTGCCCGGAAGACAAACGGCGCAGGCGTTGGTTTAATAAATTTCCAATGCGAAAAGACGCAGCTACTTCTTCAACCCGATTTGTGGGGTTAACCACCCCATAAAGCTTTGCATAAACCAGCAGGTTTTCCCGGACGGTCAACCTTTGTGGAAGATCAACATAAGGAGAGGAAAAATTCATCCGATTCAAGACTGTAAAACGGTTTTTAATAAAGTCTTGGCCAAAAAGATAAATACTCCCGGAGGTCGGGCGTAATAAACCCAAGAGCATCGAAAGAGTTGTCGTCTTACCCGCACCATTTCCTCCCAATAAAGCGGTGATGGATGACTTCTCCAAAGAAAAGGCGAGATCATCCACGGCACTTACACCACGAAAAACTTTGGTAAGAGCATGGGTTTGGAGAATAGGTTTCAAGGAATTAGGTTATAAACACAGGCATCCGTAGGCATAGCGGAAGTTTTGCAAAGAGCAATCAGTCTTTGGTTATTCGGTTAAGTTTGTCTTCCACAAATTGAGCGGCTTCTTCCAAAGTGCGATCTTTACTAAGAAAATCAGATCCAATTAGTTTCGTTGTGACTTTAACCGAAGAAAAAGGGAAAGGGATCACAAAGCCATCCCATGATTTTAGTCTCAACGCATGGGTATACTCAAAGGAAAGCAAAAGAACCGGTGCTTTCGTTATCTTCGCGACTGCCATAGCCCCGGGTTTTGCCTGGTACTTGGGTCCACGAGAACCATCTGGAGTAATTCCTACATCGTTATGACCCACATTAATCACTTTTACCAGTTCTCGGATGGCTTGCATACCCCGCCGGTTTTGAGAACCTCGAATCGCACGAATACCAGTCCACCCGTAAAAGGTTTCAAGCCAAGCCCCATCTTTGCTGGCGCTAATGAGACCGTATATTCTTTTATCTTTCCGATACCGGTTGTGCCACTCACCCGCGAGAAAAAGCCGATTATGCCAAAGGGTAAGCACAATTGGTTCGGGATGCATCCTCAATTCGTCACGGCCATTTTCCGGAGCATATCGCATGCGGATGGATAATGTCCAAATTCGATAAATTACCCCCAGGGGGCTCAAAAAAATTTTGACGAGCAAACCCTTTTTCCGAGGAGTACTGCCCTGCAGGACAGGTGACATAACAATTAAAACTCGAAATCTAACCCAAGCTCAGCGACATGGGCGGGGACTTCTTTTTCATGAAGATAACGGTATCCCAAACGCAAGGCAATCATCTCGTTGAAATTGTAGGCCAATCCGATATTACCGGTTGCAAAAAAACCATGGTCTTTTCTTTCCCTGGGGTCCTCAACCAAAGTAAGATAGTACCCAAGACCCAAGCCAATATAGCCGTCTAAATTCCCCCATAATGATGTTTCATACCCCAAGTCCAAAAAGCCAGCAAAGGTTTCGGCATGATTTTGAAAGTATTTCCTGTGATGGGGTCCTGGGTAACTTAAGTTGTACTCATAAGAGGTCTCGTGGTGGCGATGCCTTTTATACATTCCCCCCAAGCCAAAGCGAAAATTATTCTTCTCGAAACCACCTGCAACGGTCACACTTACACCGGGGTCATAGCGCCGATAGCGTTGTTTATTGATCGGGGGTGAAGATGGTTTGTGAACCTTGTAGGGAATTGCATAGCCTGGGGTAAGGATAAAATACTTCCCAAGTTTGCCAGAACCACTATGATTACTGGGATTAAATAATGCTTTCGTTTTCCCATCTTCGGTGTAGGTACCGGGTGCTTCCACTTGAAATGCAAGCTGGTTTACAGGGTTTTGCTCTTGAGGTTCAAAAAGGGCAGAGGAATCGGATGGCGGGGAATAAAATTGTCCCTGTTCAACAGAAACTTGAGGAAGTGAGCCTTTCGGAGCTAAAGATTCGTAAGTTTGACGGGAACGGGGCTCATACAAATCTTTTTTTGCAGGACGAGTTGGATTAATTTCTGTATTAAAGGGTTTACTAAAAGAGTTGCCCCGAGAAAGACCGTAGAAAATTTCATCAAAACGAGATTGCAGGTTGTGGAGCCTCTCAGAATAGTCGTTGATTTCGCGCTTCATCCCATGAATGCGTTGACGTTGGTAAAAACTTTTATCGTCTACATTGTCAAAATAGTCAGTGACAGGTTTTTCGGAAGACAATGCGGTGTACCGGTTGCCTGTGTCGTATTGACCGAATAAAAAAACAGGGACAAAAAAATAAACTGTCAGAACACTTGGGAACGTCTTGGACATAATTTGATTTTAGGGTGGTGGATAGTTCTTATATGCAAAAAGGATTCTATCTTAAAGCAACCCAAAAAAAAATCTTTATCAGTTTCCTCTCTTTTTATGCCTCTCGATACTCCTTTTAAAGAAGATATAAAGCAAGTGGTAGGCAATAAAGTACAAAACATTGACTAAGATCCCACCAATCAAAGCTGTACGTAAACCGTGTTCTTGCTGGGCTGCTTTTCTGTAAGCCCCCAAGTTTGACTTCACCACCTGTTCCCGCGACATCGGAATACGAGCGTCATAGGCTTCAGGGGGAAGGTTTTGAGCCAGAATTGACTCAGGGACAACCGGGTCGGTGCCTTGAATAATATCCACATACGGGCGTTTTGCCATGCCAAGAATGGGGCCTACTTTGATGCCTCCATAAAATGTGAGCTGTATGATGATGGCTGTGACAAGCAACAGACCTTGGGATACAAGCCACATTTTTGTTTTTAATTTCATTTAATATTTAAGATATTGTTAGGATTACATCTCTTTATAAAGGTAAATAGTCCGTCACCAAACAAGATATAGGTTGCCAAGTTTTCAAGTTTCGAAAAGAAATGGTGAAGGTAGATGAGGAAATTTTGGATAATTTTAGTCTTTGTACTTGGGACTCTTTCAGTTGTGGCTGAAAAGTCACATGTGGTGCAAAAAAATGAGACCCTTGGAGGCATTGCGGGTAAATATGGAGTTTCGACTAGTGCCTTGCAAGCAATCAACGGAATTTCCAACCCAAACCTTCTGTACGTCGGAAAAAAATTAACAATTCCATCGGGAACATCCAGAGAAATTACCTACCAAGTCAAAAAAGGAGAAAGTTTGGGGAGTATTGCCAGCCGTTTTCGTGTAAAAATATCAACCCTCGCATTGATTAACAAAATTGATCGACCTGACTTAATCAAGGTTGGCCAAAAATTGGTCATCCCGATTAAAGGTAGCACCTACACCCCTCCCCCGCAGTTGCTAAACTCATCTACGCTCAAGTCACTCAATGCCATCAGACCAAAATCCGGAAAGTGGAAGAGAATAGTAATTCATCACTCTGCGACCCCGGTGGACGACGCCATGAACATGCATCGCGTGCACAAAGCAAGGGGTATGAAAAATGGTTTGGCTTATCATTTTGTAATTTCAAATGGGTCGAGAAAGGCTTATGACGGTGAGGTTTATTTGGGTGGACGGTGGAAAGCCCAACTCGATGGTGGTCACATGAAAAGGTTGTCATGGAATCGGGAAAGTATTGGTATCTGTCTGATTGGAAACTTTGAACTTCGCTCTCCAACCACCAAGCAGATGACTGCCCTCGAAGGCTTGTGCGAATACCTCATGAAAAGGTGTAAGATTTCGAGTTCTCAAGTAACGACTCATAAAATACTCCACAAAAACCATACAGTTTGCCCGGGAAAATATTTCTCTTTGCCCAGCCTTATTAAGAGGATATCTTCCTAGCTTCCAGTAAAATTTCTGGGTTTGGAGAAAGTAAAACTTTCCCCCACCTGGACTCCGTATTCCGCTTCAGGGCCAATTCGAAATCTTCCAAGGGAAATATTTTGTCGATCGGGTAGCGTACTTGGTCAAGAGCGAGAGGTTGAAGCACATGCTCGATAGCATTTCGTAAACTTGCAGGAGTTTGCTTACTTTTCCAACGATCCAACCAAAACCCCACAAACCGAATATCCTCAAAAATCAATTCTCTTGTAGGGAAACGTATCGGAGAACTATCCATGGCCCCAAAAGTGACCAGCACCCCACTGGAACGAAGAGATCGGGCAACACGCAAAGAACTCCTTCCTCCAATGGAATTGAGCCCCAATACACATTTTTGCCCCTTGGTAACCTCCTGTACTCGACTGGGCACTGTATCATCATCCAACAAAACATGTTCCGCCCCAAACTCCTTCATTTGATGTAACCTTTCTTCGGTTCGAACCAGGCTAATGCAAGCTATACCTAACATTTTAGCAAATTGGATTACCGCTAAGCCGACTGAAGAATTACCTGCATTTTGAATGATAAAGTCTCCGTCTTTTAAATACTCAAAATCATGCAGTAAGCGCCAGGCGGTCATGGGATTAAGGATAGCAACAGCCAACTGTTCTGCAGGTACTAAAGAAGGAACGAGTAGTAAGTTATCAGTTTGCGTCACCACAAATTCCTGCCACGCACCCTGAGCATCCGGCATCGCCACCAATTTACCGATAACTTTGTCATCCACCTCGGGCCCCGTTTCAATCACTTTCCCCACCCCTTCCCTGCCCCCAACCGCGGGGAGATCTCGAAGCTTTCCATAGGATCCGTTAATCAGGCCAAAATCCGAGGGATGAATGGTGGCAGCCAACATTTGAATAAGTACTTCTCCTTTGCCGGGCTTGGGCATAGGGAACTCCTCTAAGGAAAGAACCTCCAGTGGATTTCCTCGATCCTGGTATAAAATGGTACGATTTCTCATGGGCTTACAGTTTGCTGGGTATCGAACAGTATGCACCCATCCATTCTTCCGCTCGCTGTTCATCTTGCAGGGCTGCCTCGTGCTCATAGGTTGGGATATTACAGACATCTCCAGAACGAACCAATACAGCCGATGCCCTTATCCTGGATAACTCTGCGGGAAAAAGTGAAGGTGTGGGGACGGACACATTTTGAATGGATAAAACATTACCACTTGCGGCAGAAGACCACCTCGTTCTTTCTTTGCCAATTCCGACTGCAACTTCATCAGGTGCCTCCCCCGACCCTAGATTAATAATTCCAGTCGGATCCTGAGCCACCGCTTGAGCGATAAATAGATGGATTGAAATCAATACTTTCACTATTTTCATCCCGCTACTTGTTTCAATCCTTGCAGAACATGCAAAACAAAAAGGATATTTTTGGTTCTTTTTTGTTGGCAGAAGTGAGGAACTTAATCAAGGAATACAAAATGAAAGTATATTTCTTCTTTTTCACATGGATCGTGAGCCAAGTACTTGCTGATTATGAAAAGAAGATCGTCGAGGCTTTTTCCAAAGTTTCTGCCCACGGTGAAGGAAACACCAAAGCTGTCCAAGCCATGGATTGGTCAGATCAACTGCGACCCGATTCGATACCCTCATTACTCCATGCTATGAACCAAGCAAATCCGGTGGGAGACAATTGGATTCGGGGTGCCATCGCAAAAATCATCCATTCTTCTGACACCCTTTCTTTCCCGGAGGATCAAGTAAAAGCCTTTATCGAGGACAAAAAAAACCAAGGAAGCTCTAGGCGTGCCGCCTTTGAAATTCTTCGGAGAAGTCGTCCCGCTGCTGCCATGTCTTTACTTTCATCTTTTTTGACTGACCCCGAGCCCTCTCTGCGCAGAGAAGCGATTGATGTGATCCTCGAAGATGCGGAGAACTCGTCCCTGCAAAAGCAGGCCGTTTTACTTTTTCAAAAAGCACTGAAAAATGCCCGGGATGTTGACCAGATCCAAGAAGCAAGTGAGGCCCTAAAAAGTCGTGGGCAGGAAATAAATCTTGTTACATTGCTAGGTTTTAAAACTAAGTGGGATATGCTCGGCCCCTTTGACAATACTGAACGAAAAGGTTTCAACCAAGCCTACGAGCCCGAATCCGAAGCCCACCGTAAAGATTCTTACCAAGGAAAAAAAAGCCAAATCCAATGGAGCTCTTTTTCCTCCAGTGATCGTCTTGGTCTGCTCGATATAAATAAACACTATGGGGAACTCAAAGAGGTTGTAGCCTATGCTAAAACCTCTTTTTATTCTGCAAAAAATCAAAAAGTACAATTTCGGCTTGGGTCCAAAAATGCCTGGAAGATATGGGTAAACCAGGAATTACTTTTTGCGCGGGATGAATATCACCGTGGAGGCACACGAGTGGACCAATTCCTTATCGACGGAACATTACAAAAGGGAGAAAACCAAATACTTCTAAAAATCTGTCAAAACGAACAGACCCAACCATGGACAAAAAACTGGGAGTTTTGCTTTCGGGTTACCGACTCATCCGGGCAAGTCATCGAAGAAGTCTCAACCGATTAAACCGATCACTATAAAGGATCATGAAAATCATATGTAATCTACTTTTTCTTTCCCTCTCCCTTTTGTCTGCTCAGGCGGATTGGTTATGCTTTCGAGGCAGTGCGGGAAATGGGTCATCAGATCTTTCCATACCGGCAAAGCTTAAAATCACGGGACAAAAGAGTTGGGCACAAGATATTCCGGGCAGAGGCTTATCCAGCCCGATTGTCATAGGGGATACAATCTATCTAACCGCTTCAAGTGGACCATACCAAGAAGACCTGCACATTCTGGCATACTCTTCAATCGATGGACTCCAGCAATGGCAGAGAACTTTTAAGGCTACAGGCCGAACGGTTTGTCACAAAAAGACATGTGTGGCTGCTTCCACCCTGGCGAGTGATGAGAAGGTTATAATTGCTCAATTCTCATCGAATGATATTTTTTGTCTCGATCTCGCTGGAAACTTAAAGTGGGTGCGGGGCCTTACTTTTGACCATCCAAATATTGCCAATGGGCTGGGTATGTCCTCATCTCCTGTGATTGTAAACGGGGTAGCCATTGCCCAGGTTGAAAATGATGCGGACTCTTTTACCTTCGGCTTGGATCTTACAAACGGAATAACTGTATGGAAAAAACAACGCCCCAAAAGTGCCAATTGGACATCTCCCGTAATCATGACAAAAAAGGGACAGGCCCTGGTAGGCTTACAGTCTAAAGAAGGAATGACCGCCATAGAACCCAGGACTGGAGAAACCGTGTGGGAGTATCAGGAGGGAGCCTCAACTATTCCTTCAAGTGCCTGGGCAGAACAAGGAATTATTTTGGTTCCATCGAATGGGATCACCGCTCTTCAGCTTAATGATAACCTCCAAAACTTTCGCCAAATTTGGGAGGACAACAAATTAAAGCCTGGCACGGGAAGCCCTTCCTGTCATCGTGGTTCCCTCTATGTCATCAATAATGCGAATGTATTAAGCTGTGCATCGGTCAAGACGGGGAAAATTAAATGGAGGTTGCGCCTTAAAGGGCCGATTAGCAGCTCCCCGTTAATCACGGAAGAACATCTCTATGTTTTTAGTGAAAATGGGCTTGGCCAGGTGGTTAACCTCCTCTCCGAAAAACCTGAGGTCATCCACACCGTTGATCTGGATGCAACCATCCTTTGCTCTCCCGCGATCACCCAAAATGCCATCCTTGTCCGCTCCGATAATAAACTTTGGAAACTAAGCAATTAACCGACGAAAGGATCCATCTTAAGGTGTAATGCTTACGGTCTTTAATCGATTTTTTAAAAACTGTACCCTGTCCTGAGAAATTTGACTCCCCCAAAGGTGTAGGCTCTTTAACTTTTCGAGGCGTAGGAGAGAACCGACGCCATAATCTGTAACTTGAGTACTCGAAAGATTTAAGCTCATGAGATTACTCATACCCGCCAAAATTTTTACCCCCTCATCTGTCACCGTACTTTGACGTAGATTGAGGTGGGTTACTTGGCTAAATTCTGCGAGAAGAGAACAGCCCTCGCTTGACAAATCAGCCCCACGTAAATCAAGTTTCACCAAATGCTCGCTAAGAGGTGCCAATTTTTTCAAGGTCTGCGTATTACATTTTGTGCCCGACGAAACAATCCGAACTTCCAATAAGGGACTGCCGATTCCAATAGGGCGAATAAGCAGGCTGGTGGCTTCCTCCAGGCGATCAACAAAGGCATCAGGCAATGCCTCCATCCCCATAGCTAAGTCTTGATAAAAAGTAATATGCTTGGGCGTGTATTTCTCTTGATCCAGCTCTCTTTTGGATAATTTATCCAGTCCATCTGTCGCCCCTACCCAAGAACCAAAGTCAACGCCTTGGGCAATCCATTTCCGAAAGGTCTCTTGCTGCCCTTTGGTCAGAGGTTCTCCTTTTGGGGGCATATGATCATCGTCATCGAAAGGCAAAATTACGCGGGTGTACAAGGAGCTCTGACTCGGATGATCCACAGAGATCACAGCACCATCATCACTACCCTGCATAATGTGAGCAGCACCATCCAACCTGAGACCAGCTTTTGGATACTTTAATCTCCCTGCCTGCTCATAAGGCGGACGATGACACTCCACACACCTGTCTTGAAGAATGGGCCAAACTTCTTTTTCAAAATCTACGACTCCAACTAAAGAAAAGTGAAACGACAAAGGAAGAAAGCTCCAAAAAATAAAACCTTTATTCAT
>Ga0206123_10000206_pt1 | contig 57131 bp, 66 predicted proteins | sample Helgoland_Spring_2_FD_160086 | JGI IMG/M metagenome (GOLD analysis project Ga0206123, IMG submission 160086) | Pelagic subsurface seawater microbial communities from Kabeltonne, Helgoland, North Sea - Helgoland_Spring_Bloom_20160316_1 | ecosystem: Environmental > Aquatic > Marine > Epipelagic ...
GACAGTCTTGCTTGAACCGGTAGACTGAGCTACGGTAATCTGTGGGCTGGCGGTTCCTGACGTGCTGGTCGTTACAGTTGAAGCCGAGGGGAATGCCCTCTTCTTAATTGTACCATCACTAGCAATAATCAAAACATCTGTTTCGGTTCCGGTAGCCAAGCTGGTTGGTCCACTGCCAATCTTTAGTCCAGCAACTTTTACCTCCGTGGTAGAAAGCGAGAGTGCGGAAGAGTTTCCACTCCCATCTTCAATTACCTTTAGGCTGGATGTAAGGTTAGCGGCATCTGTTGTTTTCAGAAGCCCTTGATACGTTGACTTAATCCTATTTCCACTAAGTGTTCCCATGCGATTAACTTTACAGCAAATATACTACTAATGAGTAGACACCATCCGTCGCGCAGAAGGCGTGACTTTAGCAAATTGAATAAACGATATGTAAAGCGTAACGACCTAAAGAAACTATCGTTAGTACTAAGAGATGTAAAACTTAACTTCGATATAGGACTGGCCGAAGTTGAGACACTTTTGTTCTGTTACGACTACGAGTTCTTCACCATCAACCATCTCTCGAAAGCCATGGGCAAGAGCAGGAAGAAGCTGTATGAAAGGACCGTGTTGCCCCTGAAGCAAAAAGGGTACATAGAAGTAATACATCATGGCAAGGAGGTTGATTCTTACGTCAATGCCCTATTCCATGAGAAGTCCGGTAACGAGCATAGACTCGGTTTGTCTCAATCGGGACGCATGCTTGTGCAGCGAATATACAGAAAGCTAGATGGGGGTGAGCCTATTAATCTTGAGTCTTCTTGAGTGATGAGTCTGAATACTCGGACTCGAACTTCTCGTTGTAACCTAGAATCTTAGAGACGTAATCTCTTGTTTCTAAAGGAAGTCTTTTAATCCAGTCTAAGGAGTTGTAGATATCCACACCCTCGTCTCTAGCTTGATTCAATACACGAACTACGGCAGTGGGACCAAAGTTGTAGGCCGCAAGAGACTTGGCAATCTTAACCTCATCTGAACCCTTGTTCCAACTTCTTTCCATCAACGACTCCATGTATGCACGTTGAGCCATACGGGAGTCTTTAGGATTAAAAGCGTCAAAGCCCTCAGGTATCATGCCTTTCTCCTTCATGTAACTTTCAGTGCCGGGCATAATCTGAGCTAGTCCACGAGCTCCCGCAGGTGACTCAGCTAAAGGATTAAACCTAGACTCCTTAAAGATTTGTCTTTCAAGAATGTCATCAAAACTCTTAGCACCAGACGGTGGCCAATCAACTGAACCGTCCTCTCTCATGCTTACTCTGGCTACCCTTTGATTTTTTTTTTCTCGTTTTACAAGCATGGGCACAATATACGGAATCTAATAGCGTTAAGGATGTAGACAAACCTTTAAACCCCTTCCATTATGAAGAACATCATTTTAATTTTTGCCCTTGTCGCAAACGCAGCTTCGGCTCAGTACATGCATTTCAGAATCATACCTGACCATGACCACAACATGTTGTCATCTTCTGACAACGATAGTGTGGAGTGGGTTGTATTCATCGACGACCTATACGAACCGTCCGAAACTCCAGACTTCAAACCGTTGCGCGAAGCGGAGTGTATTTTTGATTCAGGCTCTACTGTCCTGAACTACAAAACGTACACACTCGGTACTCATCACCTGCTGCTACGCAATAAGATTAGTGGACAGAACATCGCATACGCAGTCCTGCACATTGACTACAATGCCCGAGATTTTAGAATGAGCCGGGGAGGAGTGTTTACAATGTGGATTTTCGAGCACGATGACCCATACGCGGTGTATGCACCTACACGGGAGAATGCGTGGGCTACCCCTTACTTTATTCCGGGGTTGCTGAATTAAAACTTTGCTTTAAGGTCCTTTCGGGTAAACAGTTTAGCAAGCTTAGTAGGATACTTTACAGTACCCCTGTCACCGAAATTTTCGGTTCGATTGAACAAGCCTCTGCTGACAGAAGTGACTCCGCGTTCACCCTCTTCTTTTGTAGGGGGAATCTCGGTGCCTCTGTTGGCACGCTTGTAAATCATTCCCCCGCCATCCATCTCATCTCGAATCAAACGACCCATCGAATCGTATCTAGGGCGGTTTTGCTGCCTTGCCTTCTGAGCTTGCTCTGCTCTTTGCAGTTGTTCTTGGGCTTCACGCTCATCCGCGTCTATGAAGTATTGGTCTACATTTCCATAGTACTGACCTTTCTGTGAGGACTGCCCGGGGGCTGTATATCGAGGTCCGGTTTCCTGAGAGCCATTTTCATCCATGAACCTTTCTAGGAAATTGACCGCATCTTTATTAGGGGTGCCGCTCGCGCTTCCGCTCAGGTCAACCCCTTCGGCCTTGGCTAGTTCCAACATCTTAACGGCATCTTCATTCCTAACCGCTCTATTTCCAACAGAAACCATAAACCCTTTACGCTCGACCGGCCCCTTACCTACCTCGCTTCTCTGAGTAACCGAAGGGGGCGTGTGATAAGAAACACGAGGAACCGTTAGCTCCCCTAACATCAAAGCACCATGGAAATCACCAATCTTCTTGTCAGTCATGTATGTAGTAGCCACTGAAAGCTTCTCCGCATCTGACTTACCCTCAAGACCTTGGAAGTTTTCGTTACCAGATTCAATCATTTGATTGATTGCATTGAGAGCTTGGTCTGGGTTTCTCTTCATGTATCCAACAACCTTAGCGGAGTACTTATTGTACTGCTGGTCAAGAGAGCCATCACCAGACAAATAGTCTTTACCGAAGTCAGACTTAACAAGAGTCTGCTTCATATCATCATCTAAGTCATCAAGGTTTCCTGAAGCGGGGAGTTGGAAGTTGTATGCGTCAATCTTACCGGGGGATTGCGCCTCCTGCATACCTTCGTTATTACGAAAGTTGGAAGTAATCGTTTCTTGAGTTACAGGGTTGTAAGGGCTTGCTGGAGTTTTCTTAGGGTCACCTTCACGCTCAATCCCAACGCCGTTCTCAGCGTAAGCCATCTTACCGCCAAAGGCCATTCTCAATCTGTCTACAGAGCTTCCGTAGCCATACTTTTTTCTTCCGTATTCCATACTGCAAATGTAATCTTAAGTTGTTATCTCAAATCTGTGTCGTGTTTCTTAGAGCCACGAATGTAACTGTTGACTCTGCCCATAGCCCACGCAGCCATAGATGCTCCTCGACGAGAGCCAGACGAAAGCCAAGCACCTTGTCCCCTTCTGTAAACTTTCTTTAAGGTTCCGAAAGAAATTCCGGAACTCTTGGCTTTCTTTTGTAGTGTTGCTCTTGTAGAGCTACTCAAAGGTTTGGCTTTTACTTTAGCCCCCTTCTTAGCCTCTACCCTCTTCTTGAATAGGGATAGCTTGATACGCTTGCCAGACCTGTAGTCCTCCGACATCTTCTTCTTGTTGGCGGCATCCTCCTCTACAGTGGCTTTTATTTCTTTACCCTGTCCGGGGTCAGTGTATCTAGTAGGGAGTCCGAGTCTATACGGTTGCTTCCTTTTACTTGCCATGGTCAGCCACTTTAAACGATGCCTTCTCTACAGCACCCGGATGCGGTTTGTACTCACCCTTCATGAGGTAGTATCTACCCTGCTCCTCCATCCAGTGATATCCAGAGGGGGGAGAGACCGAAACCTTCTTAGAGGAAACCTTCAGCTTTGCGCGTTCTGATTTCTTCGCCGTCTTCATGTCTTCATCTTAGGTTTTGGTAAACCCTTGGACTGTCTCTCCTTCTCCTTGGAGATGATGTCTTTCAATGCCTCGTCTCGTCTTCCGGTAAGGAGCCAAGTCATAGCATACCCTTTCATTACCTTATCAGGAATTGACACATCAGGGAAGGCATCACCCATGTGCTTAGCCATGTCCTTTAGATTGGACTCTTTTGTTATCGGCTTTTTAGTTGGGTCGCCGTTTACCTTGACACCCGTTGAGGCTTTCTTTTTGCTCTTGTATAGCATAACGCAAATATAGTCATTTGGTAAGACCCCATTTGTGGTTGCTGTATCCAACATGAACCTTGAAATCAATGGACTTGACACTCAGCCTCAAGTTATCTTTCTGCTTCTTAATTCTAGCGGGGCTCTTGAACGCGAGCTGTATCAGCCTATCCCGGTGAACATCGCTTCCCCAGATTAGATTTTTATTATTACCCGAAAGAACAACGTCTTTAATACGGTAATCTCTTTTCGTTTTGCCGTCGTGAAGAACGACATCGCACAGGTGGATAGGGTCTTTCATACTCCTATAACGGAGCAAGAATCAAATTATTGCATCTGGTTTTTAGCCAACAGCAATTTCACCTCCTGCACTTCTTTAAGAAGTAGCTTCACGTCCTCTTTCATCTCGGAGTTGTCGGTCTCCAAGGCAATCACCCTCCCCTTCAAGGAGCTGTAGTCTGACTGGTGTTTAATCCAAATCCCAATCAGCGAGCCTGCTATAATAAACAGCTCAAACTGTGTCAATGCATCCATGTTACAAAAGTAGTAAAATGAATATTACGTCAACTCAAAACCTCCGCTCTGTAATTCTCCTTACTTGCTCCTCTCTATAGAAGGGGTCTAGCTCTGCACCGAAACAAATCTGACCCCAGTTAGCCAGCACAATTTGAAGGTCGGTAACTGTAAAGAAGCCATCCCCATTTAGGTCTCCCTCAATCCAGTCTATATCTCCCAGATGCGCAAGCATCAGCATCAAGTCGTTCATACCTACAACCAAATCACCACTGATATCTCCTGCGCAATACGGGTCACCTGTCGTGAGTCCCGGCCTAGTGATTTCAATCATGTTGTGCATGCGTTCAATCTGACCAGTGGTAAAGTGTTGCCTGCATGAATCTACGTAGTAGTCCATGTGGTTATCTGGTGTATAGCTGTATAGTGCAGGAGGGCATATTGGATTTTCACAGCTCCAGTTTAGTTTGGTTGGTGGAGTGTCACAAACAAAGTCTCCTGTCTCCTCGCAATCACCGAGGTCTTGGCCGCAGTTATCTACGTTTCGAAAGACATGCTGTAGGCTTAGGAAATGTCCCACCTCATGGATAAGTGTTTTGTTCTCATCTCTATTATTCAGTAGGTGGTCTCCGAGTCTTCCGAATACACTTGTCTTGACCCACACTCCGTCTAGCGTTGTTTGAGGTGTGTAAGCTGTCCACGCAAAACCAAGTATGCCTTGACAAAAAGCTGGGAACACATGTACATTCATTACCGTCTCCCTATCCCATACGATATCCTCTAGGTAATTATTCATAGAAATAAAGGCAAACCCATTGTAAGGAACGCAGTTAGTGTTGAGTAACGCATAGGAATCCTCGTACTCATCAAAGTCATGGTACTCTATGGATAGTAAATCAAACTCGTACATCGCCTCCTCGAACTCCTCATTCAAATGAGCAGCTGCATCGTTAACGACATAGGTAGGTAGATTGCTGTGGGGTATGCTGTCGGTGTGATAGATATGAATGACGTAGTTGACCGTCTTCCATTCTGGTTCATCTGGAAAGAACCCCATTGTTCTTACAGCTAAATCCTCCGGTTCCCCGAATGTGACACACTGAGAATTGACCCTGCTCACAAACAAGAGGGTAAGCATCCATAGGATGAAGATTGCATGGAACTTATAGCGTGACATGTGGTTGAGTTTAGGGTATAGCATTCCCTCGCACACTATTAGTATTCAACAAGAACGATAGCCACGTTTCCAAAAATGCTGGATGCTGTCGTAGCTATACGTGAGTGCTCCACAAGCACTCTACGTGAAGCGTTCGTTGCTAAGCTTATGCGAAGTTACACGAAAAAAATTAGAAAGTCAAGTGCTTTGACAAGATTAAAACAGTTTGAGCCATAAAAGTAGTACTTACAACCCGCATGCTAATCCGTTTTTTAGGTGAAAAAAGCGATGAGAAATGTACCCCCATGGGATTATACATACATACAGACGCTACGCCGTGCAAACCGAAACGCAATCGCTGACCCCACCCCCTGCAAACGTGTCGTGTTGCCGCCAAACATTCTAGCTTTTTGCTTGCGTGCTCTGCTGGTCTGGTCGATGGCCGTGCTCCATCCGTGGTCTGAGACATGAGGTACAGCCAGCCGATTGATGGACTAGAACCAAAGACCCAAGGCACAATCCACACCCCTGCATTCGGTTGCTCCTATACGCTACCCACAAATGGGGCATTAACATCTGTTGGCAATTAGCTCATACTAGAACAAGATTGATATCCGTTATACACTCAACAACGCGATAGCTAAATAGATATAACATAACCCCTAACACACTGATAATGAATAAGTTAAACATCACATACAAGCGAGGCATCAACACGATGGACTTGACAGCAGAGGGATACGGAGTCATTCAGGAGAAGGTCACCGACGTGTTCGTCGATGGTGAATTCAGAATGTTCATCTCCAAGGACGAAGTGACCAAGGAGTACACTGCATGGGAGGACAATGACAGCGAAATGTTCTCCGGAGGATTGACCTTGAGAGAGTGCAAGGAGAACGTCGAGCGAGTGCTGTTGAAGGAAGCCCGTGAGGACAACCAAGACGCATACGAGGACGCGATACTGGAGCGCAGATACATGCGTAACCTCAAGGATGCTTGCACCACTCCAAGTGAGCGGTTCGAGGCTCAGGAAGCCATCGACATTGCTCAATCGAAGCTGGACACGTTGCAGGCTGAGTACGTTGCGATACTGGAACGCTTGAAGCCATTGATGCCAAGCCACGCAAAGAGCATGGCGCAAATTAGATTGGGTTCTGCACAATAAAGCGAGATTGAGAAGCGTTAACACTATAGAAACAGGGGAGGCAAATCGGTCTCCCCACAAATTGAAAGCCATGAGTAAAGCAAAGAAAGACGTCTACCAGCAGGTCACCGACCGCATCATCGAGGGTCTCCAGACCAAGGGTCTCCAATGGTTCAAGCCTTGGAACGCTGGACAAGGCATGGGTGCTATGATGCCCATCAACAACACCACGGGGAAAGCCTATCGTGGTCTCAACCAGCTGTTCCTCTGCATCGAGCAGACGGCCAATGGCTACGAGCACAACGAATGGTTGACCTACAAGCAGGCGGCTAAGGCTGGCGGCAATGTAGTCAAGGGTTCTACAGGCACTGAGATTGTGTTCTGGAACATCAGCTACGTTGACCCAACGGCCAGCCCAGCTAAGTTCTACCGCAAGGTGACTGACGCTCCTGCCAGCATCCGTCCGCTGTTGAAGAAGGTCTTCAGCCCACGTCTCTGGAACGTGTTCAACATCGCCCAGTGCGAAGGTATCGAGCCACGTCGCAAGCCCGTGACTCCGGTTGAGCCAGCGGAGCAGTTCAATCCAATCGGTGAGGCTGATAAGGTGTACGCAGAGCTGTACCCCACCAAGCACAAGCCCACACTGGGTCATGGTGGAGCCAGCGCGTTCTACGCTCCAATGCGCCATCACGTCCAGATGCCCAAGCCTGAGACGTTCGTGACGAACGATGACTACTACAAGACTCTGTTCCACGAGTTGGTGCACAGCACTGGTCACGAGGATATCTTGAACCGCCTGAACAAGGTGGCCGCCTTCGGGTCTGAGGACTACAGCAAGGAGGAGTTGGTGGCTGAGATTGGTGCTCAGTTCCTCGTCGGTCTCACAGGCATCGAGCCAAAGGATGACCACGTAAACAGCCAAGCCTACGTCAACAACTGGGTGAAGCAGTTGAAGGATAAGCCGAAGATGGCTCTGTCAGCCGCGAACAAGGCAATGAAGGCTGTGGACTTCATCATGGGGGGAGAGGTGTGAGCCTCCCCTCCGCCCTTCGGGGCGTTAACATTAATTCACAAGTAACGCACAATAAAACGAATACATCCAGCGTTACTACTATAGAAACGAGAGAACATGAAAAAATACGACTCAACACCGATTGCATACGCAAGCTACCCAAACACCGGAGTAGTCCGAACTGACCGCAAGTTCCGCGCCACAATCCAGTTCCACACTGGGAGCGCATGGAGCAAAGGGACATGGGCTTGCTCGAAGACGTTCAACAACGAGAGCCACATAGACAACTTCATCGCATACATGGAGAGGACTAAGGGTTGGAACGTCGATGAGGTATGGTATGGAAAGAACCTGACTCCCCTTGAGGACTCTTGGGCGTATGCTGGCGATGCTGTAAAAAAGAAGTTTCACAAGCCTAATGGCTGGAAGGCTAGACGCTCTGCCGGATACTAATTAACATCCGTTAACAACCTGAGCACAATAACAAGAAGCCCTTCTGCGTTATTACTATAGAAGCCACCAATAGATAAATTACATGGGACAGAAAGCAATTCAAATAGACACGATGACATGCGGACAGCACTTCCTTCCCGCCATCTTTAACGGGGACACCGAGTCCCTAGGCGCACACGAAGAGTATCTCTTGGAGCGCGAGGTGAGGTGGTATCAGATGCAGGGAGAGGAGGACTACCCCAACTTCGTTAGCATCGAGTTCGAGTGCACATCAAGCGAGCGATACATGTGCGGATGTGACCTAACAGGGCATCTCGGTGAATGTGTAGAGGTGAAGGTCTTTGTGTTCCTAGATGAGAACTACGTGAAAGATTAACATCCGTTAACAGACTGCGCACAATAACAGCAAACCTGCCGCGTTATTACTAAAGAAGACATCATTAAAAACAATTCAATATGAGAGTTACCACGAAAAACAACAAGGCCTTCACGCCTGATTCCAAGTCAGCCATCATCGCACTTGTGAGGTTACGACGTTCGTCATTCCAAAGCATCTACAAGGTTGAGCAAGCAATCAGAGATGAGTACATCAAGCTTACAGCTAACAGCTTCGGTGTCATCCCAGCAGATTACTATCAACTACAAAAGCCCGTCAACGCTAAGGCAATGGCAAAGGCTAGATTGGCTGTAATTGGGGGGACAAGTACTACTATTTGCAGGCGATTCCTTGAGGTCGTACCAAATATGTCTGACTACACGATATCGCTGTGTGAACAGGGTGAGGCTGTATTAGAGGAGGCAAACGGCAACGGGTCAAGCCATTCAGCTTACAGCAATCGAGTAAGTGAGTATGACCTGAATCGAGTCTTAGAATTTGTCTTGGAGAAGAAGCACCTTGATAACCAAGAGCTACTGGACTACAACGAAGACGTTAAGAGGTCTATTAAACGGGGCAAGTATCTCAAGGCGGTGCGCGAAGGTGACCCTCTGCGTGCTGGGCTGGAGGAAGGTCAGGTGTGCTATGAGTTCACTGATGCCGTGTTCGATGACCACATCGACATGTTCACCAATGTGCTGTTCATTGGTCACCAACTGCGTGTTGTGAAGGATACAGATTGCAACATGTACACCATTCAAAAACTGACCACCAACGCCCATGAACCATGGAGAACAGTTGGATTCGAGGACAAGTTGTACGATGTTATCGTTGGGTTATCTGGCACATTGCTAAACAAGGAGCTAAGGGCTGTAGAGTCAGCCGTTCGACAATGCGAGCGAGGTCAACCTATGATTCAAGACCTATTCACACCGGATGAGATTCGACAACTGGCTGATACCCAGTGCGTGCAACTGCCAAAGCAGACTACGTTTTCTGTAGTGAAAGTTGGCACAGAGTCTTTCGGGTGCGTTGAATGCTCTAAGGTCAAGCCAGAGGCGAACGTGATTGCATCTGGACTCAAGTATGAGGATGCTGATAAGTTGCGAGGCTTATCATCCAAAGACGCTGAAGCAAAGCGACGAGTGGAGAAAAAAGCCAATCGCATCAACAACATGAGAGAACAGCTCGTTCAAGAAAGGGCTGAGTTGGTTAAGCTGGAAGAGGAGCAAGAGCAAGCTGAAAGCAACTTGACTAATCACCAGAACCAAATACAGGCGGCATGATATTCGATAACGCACACAACCCATTCATCGAGCTTGACCTATCGAAGGAAGAGCTGGTGGAAGCATACAACTTCTTCCAAGGAGTTGACCTAGAATCCCAGATGCTTGTAGCTGATGCACTTGATGCTAAGTACAGCTTGATGGAGTTAATTAACATCCGTTAACAAACGACGGACAATATCTCAGAACACGGTGCGTTCTAACTATAGAAACACCACAAAAACAATTCACCATGATTAAAATCATTTTAACAACAGAAGACGGATGGGACTGCGCTCCCGCCATCATGGAGGTATCCGAGCTACTACCACATGCTCGTGAGATGCACTACGAGATTCAGTGTTGCAAGAGAAGCATGAGCGCGAAGGATATGCTTAGTGACCTGAACGATTTCGTTACCGACCTCAAGCAAAGGATAGACGATGCCGCTGAAGAATTAGAAGGAGTTGAATTTCAAACCGTTGAAGATGAAGAGTAAAGCCGCAATCCCAGAGAAAGGTCAGTTGACCGACATGATTATAAACTTCGAGGAGCAACAGTGTACCATCGAAGAGATACTGGAGTTGTTCTCCGTGCTCATCCAGACTGGCATGGCATGGTCTCTTCAGGGTAGCTACGGGCGGTTGGCTCGTCACCTCATCGACCAAGGAAGTTTATCCGATGATGGCACAATAACTCACGAGTTCCTGCCGTTCTAATTATAGAAACCAAAAAACAATTCAATATGAGTATGTTCGATAAAACCCCACGTCACTTCAGCGTGACACAAAACAAGGCCACCGAAGCCGGAGTCATGAAGATTCAAATCGGAAAGCTTGAGCTGTCAATCACAACGCTCAACGGAATCAATGAAGCTGTGGTGTTCTCAGAGAGCGGAGACCAAGTTTCTGAGACTAAGTTCACAGATTTCAACGAGGTCATCTCGTTATTCTGGAAGCTGGAATCACTCGACATTTAAGTTAAACCCCCAAAAAACAATTCACCATGGGATTAGATATGTACCTGACTCGTAACCACTATGTGCGGAACTGGAGTCACCGACCAGACAGAGACTACAAGGTCTCTGCGAAGATGAACAACAAGCGTGTACCCTTCCTCGGAAGCGTAGGCGAAGTGACCAGCATCCGTGAGGAGGTGCTGTGCTGGAGAAAAGCCAACGCCATCCACAAGTGGTTCGTTGACAACGTGCAGGACGGAGATGATGACTGCGGGAAATACTACGTAGGTATCGAGCAACTACAAGAGTTGCGACACGCCTGCCTTGCCGTCATCGCATCGCCAGAGCGAGCCGAAGAACTACTACCTACGCAAAGTGGGTTCTTCTACGGGAGCACAGAGTTTGATGAGTACTACTTGGAGGACTTGCGTATGACCGCAAAGACTATCGAGAAGCTCGTGAAACAGCAAATCCAAGCCAAGGACATGAAGCACTCGATGGACTTCGAGTACAGCTCATCTTGGTAATTAACATCCGTTAACAAGCGGAGCACAATAACCCAGAAAGTCTGGCGTTATAGATAGAGAAACCAAAAAACATTTCATTATGAGTGAAGTAAATAGTAATATCGAGTGGACGGATGAGGCAATGATGGCCTTCTGTCAAGTGTATGCAGGCAACATCAATTCGCCACGACTGCCAATGCAAATCAGCTACAAGAAGTATCACAAGCTGAAGATTAATGAGAAGCTGGAAGCATTCAAGCGAGACTGGTCAGAGTACCAGCGTAAGCTTAAGTTTCCCTTCAGTGAGGGAGATGAGCATTGGGTGCTGGGTGGTGATGGCATCCTCCGCTACAGCGTATGGGACGACGTGTCCGAGGAAGACCACATGGCCAACCCCGACCTCAGGTACTTCACCTTTGAGCAGGGCATAGACATGGCTCGTCGCAACGGAATCCTGAACGACTACAACAGCCTGATTGGTCTTCTAAAAGCCCCAACGCCATGAGTTACGAGTCATTCCGCAACAGAGAGACGTGGTTGGTCAACGTCTGGGGTTTTGTTGATGGTCTCGCAGAGACCTACATCGACACCGAGAATCCGAACGACCTAACGGGAGTAACCCCTCAGTGGTGTAGAGATTGCTTCGACATGATAGTCGAGGATACCTACAACAAATTACCTAACGGAATCCTCAAGGACTTCGTTGATGGATGCCTTCAGGCAATCGACTGGCACGAGCTGTCAATGACGGTGAAGGACACAATAAAAGAGCAACGAGAGACGTTGTAGCTGTATAAAACATAACCCCTTTTACAATGAGTAATACAACAGAAGATATGAGCCGTGAGGATACGATGGCAATGCACTTCGAGCTTCACGACAGCAAGACAGTGTGCCGTCTGTTCCTTGATGTTTGTCGCAGGTACGACCTAGGTAACATAGACCAGAGCCAAATGGTGCAGGCATGCATGCTGGTCGCAGACGAAGCAGAAAAACTTGGGTTGCGAGACCCCCTAAAAGAATGGGAGTTATGAATGAAGCAATTAACATGTGGAAAAAAATGTGCAGTAATCTGTTGAAAATGTCACGGAAAACATCGAACTTTGCAAAAGCGGTTCACGTCGAGAGGCAAGCTTACAGCAACCTGATACGACAACAGGGTGTACTGCTTGATGAATACGAAGATTTAGTTAAAGCCTATGAAGAGAACAATCAAGATGCTGATAGCGTCACCCCTACTCCTCCTGTCAATCCTACTACACCCAGTAGTGATACTACAAGGATGGATAATGAAAGAAGTTGAATCCTTTATTAAATAGAATATGTCACAACACAAATTCAAGACCACGAACATCCGTGGCAAGCAATACGTCGAAGTAAACGAGCGTATTAAATTCTTCCGACAGGAAGACCAGTACAAGAACTGGACAATCTCCACAGAAATCAACATGATGGATACCGGAGACGAGTGTATCTGTAAATGCCTGATTGCCGACCCCGAACAACGAGTCATAGCCACAGGTCATGCACATGAAGTGAAGTCATCGAGTAACATCAACAAGACATCCTTCGTGGAGAACTGCGAGACATCGGCTGTAGGTAGAGCACTTGCGATGATGGGGATTGGGATAGATGCCAGCATTGCCTCAGCTAACGAGGTCAAGGAAGCTATCGCTAAACAAGACGAGCCAGAGGATATTGAGCGTGACTACCAAAAGGCAGTGACCTACCTCAAGAATGCTAAAGACCGTAAGGATGCTTGGACTAAGATTGAAAAGCAATCTAAGACTAAGTTCAGCAAGGCTCAGTACAGCAAACTAGTGGAATACTCCGAAGCCTGATGTTGTCAGTTCAATTAGCAGAAGCCGTAGGTAAGGGTCACTTATCATACAGCTCAGTAAAGTACGCACTACAAGACATGCGCTTGTGGGAGATGTACATGAGGGGACAACTCTTCAAAGAGAGTGAAGCCCTGACGTTCGGAAGTATGTACGATTGCCTTCTGTTTACACCGGAGGATTTCGATAAGCAATTCTTAGTGCTCAATGACAGCGCAAAGTGTGAGGAGATTGGTGGTCGTGCACCACGTATGACTAACAAGTACAAGGCTTGGGTTAAGGACTTCCAAGAGGAGGCCGAAGAAAAGAAAGTCAAGCTCATTGGTCAGGACGATTTCAAGAAAGCTCAAGAAATGATTGAGCGATTGAAGGTGACTGGTGTAATGGAGGAGTACCTCATCGGTGATTACCAACACGAGTTCAATAAGGAAATCTCAGGCGTTCCAGTACGTGGATTCTTGGATTGCCTGAACAAGGACTACATCAGTGACCATAAGACCACCCGTAGCCTATCGGCATTCCGTTACGCGGTAAGAGACTACGGTTACGACATCCAAGCTTACATCTACTGTAGCGTGCTGGGTTTGGATAAGTTCTACTGGGTAGCACAAGAGAAGGCGTATCCCTACGTCATCGGTGTTTACCAAGCCAGTGATGAAACCATTGAGAATGGTAAGGTGAAGTTTGATAAGGCAGTAGAAAGAATTACTCGGTACTTGGACAATAACCTTGAGACAGAGACGTTCTACATCAAAGGACTAATCTGATGAATGCACAAGAGCTAATCACACGAGCAAACCTGCACTTCGGTATCGACGTTACCAAGTGTAAGGACTTTGGCAAGGACGGTTTCACTGACCGATGCTTTACAGCATACTATGCCATCACTGAATTGAAGATGCCCTACAAGGAGCTGGCTGATGCCATGGACGAACAGGACAGAACTAAGCTACGCCTCATGTGGCTGTACGCTGAAGGACTTATGGGAGTTGTACAATCCCGCAACCGGTACAAGCAGTTTACATTAACCTTTTAATTTTTTAGACATGGCTGATAACAGCAACGTGTATGTGGGATACACTGAATCCCCACGAGTAAACCAGCGAGTATCATTCACGCTGGAGGAGTTAGACAACCTCAAGCAGTACGCAACTGCAAAGGGTAGAGTTTACATTGATGTTGTCTCTGTCCCAGACCGAGAAGACAATCGAAAGATGAAAGCTTTCTGCTCTGTGTACGACCCGAATAGTCAGGGTGAACAGCAGCGCAAGGTAGACAAGCAAAGCACTTCTGAAGTGCCGTTCTAAATAGTGGTTAGGATATAGATAGACCGCAAGGGGGGAGTCAGTTTCGTGAATTGTTCTGGCTCCCCTCGCTATGCTCTCGTAGCTCAACTGGATAGAGCATCACCCTTCTAAGGTGAATGTTGCAGGTTCGAGTCCTGCCGGGAGTACAAAATTTTATTTCAATGGACATCTTCAGACAAACATACCAAACCTACATCGAGGCTATCGGTGCAGAACCAAACAACTCAAGGACACGGCAGCAAGTAGAGATAAGGGCAGCGTTTGCCAATGCTACATCAGCCTTCTTTCACCACAGCGTGTGTTCAAACCTGTTCAATAAAGACAGGACAACCATCTACCATTACAAGCAGAGTCATGAGATGTATTTTGTCTCAAGCCCTGAATACAGAACGTACTTCGAAACAGCCTCTCGAATCGTACTAGAAAAGCTGGACTCCTTCAAGAAGGAGGACTTAAATTTAGAGGCTCAAAACTTTCTTTCTCCTCATGAGCAAATTGATACAATCAAAGGCATCATCGAAACCCTCGAAACCTTCAAAGACCGAATCCAAATCAGACTCAGACGCTATAAACCCGGAACACTACAAGAAGGGGGGCAAGCAAGTGTGGCAGATGATGATAGATATCTGGGGCAAAGACTCATACATCGCGTTCTGCGAGATGAACGTCTTCAAGTACCGCATGCGGGCAGGGAACAAGCCGGGGAACAGCTTGGAGCAGGACATGAAGAAAGCAAAGTGGTACGAGAACCAGATACAACAGTTGCGCGATGAACAATCAAAAGGTAACCATCTATCCAACAATCTATCGCACACAGGAGGCAGTAATTACATCGCTGGATACAGTTCTAACGAGGATTAAAGAAGGTAAGAGTCAACCAAAGGTTGAACTAATAAGGGAGGGTGACAAAGCTATTAAGCAAGAACTACCTGCGGTATGTTTTAGTGGAGTCTTTGAGAAGAACAAGCGAAGCGATGACAGCTTAAAGTTTCACAGCGGCTTGGTAATTCTAGACTTTGACCATGTTGACGTAGCAAGAACTAAGTCTGCCTTAGCTGGAGACAAGTACATCATGTCGTGCTGGGCATCACCCAGCGGTGAGGGTGTTAAAGGTTTAGTCGAGATAACAAACACGGAGAGACATCGTGACCACTACCGCTCACTGATTAAATACTTCGACGAGCAGTATGGTCTTGAGTTAGACAGCACCGGAGAGAATGAAAGCCGAGCGTGCTTTGAGTCATACGACCCAGACATCGTTGTCAAGGCTGAGTACGAGAGGTATGGCGGCATGATGTCAGAGCATTCTCAAAATCAAGTCGTTAAAGACTTGTCTGGGAGGACTGACTTCAATAAGATAAACATAGCAGCAGCTATGATACGCAAGGCGGAGGAAGGAGAGAAGCATAACGTCCTTGTCAAGGCTTCCAGTTTAATGGGTGGGTACATTGCCAGTGGCATTGTTGAAGAAGATGTTGCTCGCTGGATACTCGAAAGAGAGATTCAGAAGCGGGACATTGACAATTTGGAGGGGGCTTTACTGACTATTAATGACGGGATAGCAAACGGAAAGAAGCTACCTATCAGTGAGGTCATCAGTAGCGAAGAGAAGATTAAGAGAGACATGAAACTGAATGATGGGGACATGTCCTTTATCAGCAGTGACGATGTTGATTACGATTGGATTGAGCAGTATGTGGATGGCAAGATACCCCTAGGTCTTAGCACAGGAAACCAATTCATGGATGAGAACTTCGTATTCAAAAAGGAGTTCGTTATGATTAATGGTCACAGTAATATCGGTAAGACAACCTTTGCGCTGTGGATGATGGTGGCAAGTTCAATGCATCACAACTGGAGGTGGGTAATCTACAGCTCAGAGAACCGCTCTGCTGCCGTGAAGATGAAGCTGGTTCAGTTTGCGCTGAATAAGAAGATTGGTAGCACCACACACATCGAACGTAAAAAAGCTAGGGACTGGGTTGAGAAGCACTTCGTTGTAATCGACAACAGCAAGACCTACAGTTACATGGACATCATCCTGTTCTGTGAGAAGGTGCACAGGCAGAACCCGATTGACGGCTTGTTTGTTGACCCATACAACAGCCTTAAGATTGAGATGAGTGCTAACCGTGGAGTCGGCCCTCATGAGTATCACTATGAAGCAGCTTCAGAGTTTCTGACCTTCAGCAATAACATGGATGTAGCTGTATGGGTTAACGCTCACAGTATTACTGAGAGCCAGCGCAGGAAAGGCGATGACGGTTTGCAAGTCGCTCCTTACGCAGAGGATACTGAGCATGGTGGAAAGTGGGTGAATCGTAGTGACTGCTTCATCACGTTACACAGAAAGATTCAGCACCCCGATGTTCTCCAGCGCAGGTGTATTGAGATGCATGTTCGAAAGGTTCGAGAGGTGGACACTGGTGGTAAGCCCACTCCCTACGCTCAGCCAATGATTTTTGAATTGAACTCAACACAGAGTGGATTTTCTATGCACGCTCCCAACCAAAAGCTATTCACATCTCTTGGTGAACAACTTGTTGGCAAACAAGAGCACTTCTAACCGTACCTTTTAGGGTATGGCTAAACGCCGGAAGAACTTAACAAGACCAACGAAGGGAAGGAAGCGCAAAGACCTCAGTAGGGGTTCAGTAAAGCTGAAGTCAACTCTTGAGACCTACTGTTACGACAGGTTGAAGGAATCAAAGATTGATTTTGGATATGAGAGCGAGACATTTCAGTTGATGGACTCGTTTAGGTATCCCGGAGTTTACCATAAGTCTACGAGGGGTAAGGATGTTATGACGGATGCGACAAACAAGGTGGTGCTTTCGATTAAGTACACTCCAGACTTTGTTAGCCACGAGAATCGTTTCATTATTGAGACGAAGGGGTGGGTTCCATCACAGCACACTTTTCCTTTAAGGTGGAAGCTGTTTTTAAAGTACATGTCAGACAATGACATGGATGACTACATGCTTTTCATCCCTAAAAACAAAAAGCAAATAGATGCCGCGATAACAATCATACTGAACCACATCAATGGAGAAGCAAAAACTTAGTCAGCTCTACAGCTACTGTACTCAGGAGATACAGAGGTTGACTACGGAGCTGTACGAGCAGCTTCACGACAACAAGGGTGCACCAGTCACGAACTGGGAGCAAACGCTTGACGACGTAAGAAAGTACAAGAAACTAGTAATCTTGGAGCTTGAAGCAATGAAGCACGCTCTTAGGGAATACATAGAAGAATCAGATGGCGAGCAGCTTCCGTAAAGACCTTGAGTTCGGCAATAGGATAGAGCTTGCTTGGATGAACTTCATGGGGGACAAAACCCTAAAGACATACGAGCAGTCAAAGGGTAAGGAACCCGGATGGGATATCGTTGAGTTAAACGACAAGGTTTACTTCGAGGTCAAGTGGGATACCAAATCATCGGCAGCTTGGTCTTCATACGGAACCCGTAGAGACCCCACTGGTAACTTGTTTATCGAGTACGTAAACCCAAGTGCGGATAAAGACAGTGGGATTCGAGCGTCAATTTCAAAGTACTGGGTCTATGTGGTTAAGTACGCACCCAATTCTTTAGTTGATGAGAATAGTTTCGGTGACTACAAGGCTCATGCACATCTATTCAATCGCGAAGCCCTACTAAAATTCTGTGAGTCAAGCAACTTAAATACACGCGACACAAAGAGAGATGTAGGTAAAGGCATGCCGGTAAATGCTCGTGGTTGGATTCTCCCTTGGGACATTGTTAATGAATCGAAAAAAGACAGCGGATGGTTGGCTGTTTATGACATCTCTGACTATCTTTCTCTTCCGATTTTAACACAATGAAAAAGATTATTAACAAAGAGTTTGGCGTTCTTCATGAGGCCATCGAAAGCATTCTTCATGTTGAGCTGATTACAACATGCCGAAACAGAGAGAATGTAAATGCCCGTATGATTTTCTCCAAGATTTTACTGGACAAGGGCTACACTACGGTGGCTATTGCTAAGTACTTAAGTAAGACCCACTGCACTATCGTTCATTACAAGAAACGATTCGACGGATACATTCTGAATGATAAAAGACTGAAGGGTTCTTACGAAAGCGCAAAGGCAGTGTACTTCGGTAGCTTTGACCCAGTGTTTGACATGAGTAACAAAGAACTCAAGGACGAGGTGTTCAACCTCAGAAAAACAATCAAGTCACTAGAGAATGATGTCACCGAAGCGAAGGAATACCTGCGCGAAGTGAAAGAGAAGTACGTGTGGAAGGGTGGGTTTGATGGGATACAGGAATTGCTGCATCAAAAGTGTCCGATTGGAGAAGAGACGAGTGTACAACGCGCCCTTAATAATTACTTAAATGGATTACACTACTGAAGACCTTGATAAAGTTCTAGGTTTCAAGACTTGGACAGACAAACAAAAGATGGACGAACTCCTTAGGATGGACTGTGCTTTGCACTGCGCCCTAGGAACGGATTCAACAAAGGGTGAGCGGGAGGCCGTTAAAAGAGAGTCTCGAAAGATTTACAAAGCAATCAAGACGTTTGATGAGCAGAACGGGGAGATGTTCTTACGAGTAATGGATTTGAAATGAAGACACGACCCACTAAAGAGTTTATCGCTGGTCTCAACAAGTTCAAAAGGGACTATCTTATTGAGGTGTTGGCAGAGAACGATGCGCTACTAGCTGATGGCTTCGAGGAAGCTTTGGTTGGTCACACGCAAGGGGGAAACATCGTAGCTGTGTACGATTACGACACCTGTGTTTCAATCCTAATCCATAGAGACGGTATGACGATTGAAGACGCTGTTGAGTTCATGGAGTTCAACGTCGTTGGTTCATACGTCGGAGAAAAGACTCCCGTGTTTATCTCGTATGGTTGAGCTCTCGGTAACAACGGGAATGATTCTTCGTGCAGAGCAGCGTGCAGAAGAAATGGGTGCACTGAACAATAGTATTACCGAGGGAGAGGCAAACCTAGAAGCTTTCATTGCAGAGCAGGCGGTGTCAGAGCATCTTAAGCAGAGGATTGAAGACACCTACGATTACGATTTGTTTTGGGCACCACATGGCCACGTCCTTACAGCTGACATCAAGACCAAGCGAAGAACTAAGCTGCCGTCTCCCTACTTCGATTGCCACATTGCAGACACTAGCCTGCATCAAGAATGCGATACATACATCTTCGCATCCATAGTCAAGACGGATAAGAAATTCAGAGTTTGGGCATTGGGTTGGATAACCAAGAAGGATTTCCTCGGCAAAGCCAAACGTGTACGCAAGGGAGACAGAGACGGAGACTTTGTTGAGCACGTTGACGCTTACAAATGCAAGGTGTCAGAGCTCTGGCGAATGCCATAAAGATGTATATTGCATTGCGTTACGCCGGATAGTGCATAGCGAATTTTGGTTACCTTTCAGACCCCTGCTCTTCGGAGCGGGGGTTTTTGTTAGCCACTACAGGACTCGCAGTCCTCAGGGCTTTCGATGTTGCAAGTGATTTCCCCCGATTCAATCTTGTCTTCTGACTCTTTAAGTTTCTTTGGGTCAAGGAAGCTGATATCAAATTCTTCTTCTCTCATTTTGCTCTAGATTTTTCAATGGTTCGTCCTGCAAAGTAAGCACCAAATGATGTAAGCATAAGTATCTCAAGGAGAGACACGTAGCTGTCTTTCACGTTGAAAGGAAGGTTGTCCATAGAGTCTAACACCATGGTCATTACAAACATTACCATCAAAGCAATAAGCGTTACTGGCCTAATGTACTTAGCTAGCTTCACGTCGCTACCCATGTCAGCCTTCCAACGCTCAGTCACGTTGTTCTGGTAGGCAATCTCTGCGTCAACCTTTGCCCTGACTTCTTCTGGGTCTATGTCAGGGTATTCCCTGTCAATCAAGTTCTTCACCATGCCGAGTGCCCCGCTATCTGGAAGCAAGTCTCCTACGGTGTCGAGTACATTGGGTGCAGCCTTGGCAAGCCACTTACCTAGTCCGGTGTCTTTGATTTTCTTTTTATCAGCCATCATAATCAGTGTATGTGATTGTACATTCCTCACACTCCAGTGCCGCTGCAATGGGAGGGTAAACTCTTTTGTATGCTGCGGTCGAGCCACCGACAAATCCAGTGGACGCGATGTTCTCCGTCTGGGTATTGCCAAGCAAGAGGCACCCACTAGTATCGTCCTCATCGTTGCCGCAATGAATAAGGATGTGCTTGAAGTTAGGTACATCTAATACCTCAAGCATTCCCTTGTGCATTTCACCAAACCTTTTAGTGTATCTGTCGTGGTATCCACCCCAAGTCTTCAGCCTTAGCTTGTATGTTCCCGCAGGGATTCGGGTCTCATGCATGACCTTCTCTTTTCTATCCTCGTCCTCAAGGGTGAAGCAAAGAAACTCACGGAACTCTGTCCCGTTGCTCACATCAAACAACAGCCCCAGCGTGTCCCGCTCTTGGCTGCTAAACCTCATTACTTCTAGTTTCATTCTTCTACGGATTCTATGTACTGCTCCTCAACATAGAACGAAGGTCTGACGATGGCCAGATAAGAGTCAATGAATGTCTTGAACTTTTCAAACTCTTGCGGCTCCATGTCTTGACTCTTCCCTCTGAGGTAGGCGTAGTAATCTCTAGCGTTCTTAAGTTGCTTAGGTAGCTTTCGAGCCTCTCTGATGTATGACTTGTAGTCCTCTGGGTATTCATCCTTCATCACCTGCTCCGCCACCAATGGCTTGACAGAAGAGCGGAAGCTGTCAGCGGCACGCTTCTTATCAAACACAGATTCTTTGTCTTCGATGACTTTCATGATTCTCTCCTCACCTATGACCTCTCCCTCAAGGTTGTTGCCATACTTTTCTGCAATTACCTCATACGCAGCGAGTGCCTCCTCGTTGGACAACCTCCTGTCTTTTGGTAGGTCATCCATTTCACGGACAAGAACATCAATCTCTTTACTAGACAGCCCAAACATCTGACCAGCAAACAAAAATGTCTTCATGTAGTAGTGTAACTCCATTGCCTCTTTGTCTTCTGGTCTAACGAAGTACTCCGTCCCGTTGCTCGACACCACGCGGTTCGGTGGTAGCGCAAGGTTTTCCGCAACCGTTCTAGCATCGTCAAGGAAGTCTCCATACGGGCCAAGGAATCTAGTGAACCCTTGAGTTACATCCTTCGGGGCAGACTTGTAGTACATCGGAGCACCCTTGCTTAGCCTTGTCCATCTTTCGTATCCATCATCATCACCTAAATCAAAATCACCTTCCATCATTACATCGTAGGGATAGAAGAGGAACATGTTTAAAGCACCCTTGACTTGATTGTCAAAGATTCCCATTGGCGGGAGCGGATTCGCATCGACAACCACCTGAGATAAAATGTCTCTCCATCTCGAATCTTTTGGCATCTCCTCTTCGTCGTCGTCGATAAACATACTGGAGATTGCAGGAATCAAAACCTTTCCGATGTAAGCAAAAAGAGTAAGCTCAGCAGCGTGCCCAAGCATAGCAATACCACCCTCTTTTTTAGCTTGCGCATCACCCTTGTAGATTCTCATTGCATCCGACGAGATGCTTCGCTTCTTGTTTACGGCGAATCTTGAGAACGGAAGAAGAATGTTTTGTGCGAGGTAGGCAATGATAGATTTCACACCTTTCTCCTGCATGTATAAATCAGCCGCCTCTCTTGGAGTAGATGCCGCTTGGTCTTTGTTCACCATTGCGTCAGCATAACTCAATGCTGTAGAGTTGGGGGTAACAGCTTCCGCGTCCCAGTCAATCTGGTCAAAGCTTTCAACGACACCTTCGGTAATTAAGGCATCACCATAGAACGTAAACCACGATGCTACAGCCGCAACCTTGTCAGTGCCCTTAAGGTTCTTCAAGCTTATATCACTCATAGTCCTGACAATCTTTTGAAGGTTGCCTTCATCAAGGCTCATCCTCCCTGTGTATGGGTCGATGTTACCTGCCTCGTAGTCCCTCTGGAATACAGGAGAGTTTTGAAGTAGTTTGTACCTACCGTCATCAAGAGCAAGCTTAGCGTCTTTGCCCGCTAGAGTCTTCAAGGAGAAGTAAACCATCTCCGATAAGGTTGTAAGCAGATATGGGATAGATTGAATTGGGTTCTTAGTCTGAAACATGACCGACGTAAGGACTGTACTCTGCTTCAGAGTTTGAATACCGAAGCTACCGAATGCCCTTACGATGACCGCATTACGAAGCAGGTTGATGGGATTGATGAATCTAAAACCAATAGCCTTGAATGTAGGCTGGAATACTGGAGGAACCTTACCAGTGTCTTGCTGCACATACAGCATGATTTTTCTCTCAAGCTCCATGCGAACTTTAGCATTCGGGATGAAGGCTTTCATTGCGTCGCTGTTCAGGACATAGCTTGAACGGACAACTGAACCAACGGTGTTGGATAATATGATGTTGTCTCTCAGCGTCCTCTCGTTAACAGATAGAAAATCAAGACCGATTCTATTCTTACCCTTGAGTGAACGAGGATTTCTCTCGAAGCTACTTCCAGCCACCTTCTTGGTTTGAGACAGTGAACTACTTGCTAATGCATCGTTCAATGAAATCCGTAGACTAAGCATGTCATCTACATCTCTTGAGCCTGTCTCTGGAATAACCTCAAATGCCGTATAGTTATCCTCAACAACCAACTCCTTGCCAAGATATCTCTCGACGTAGTTTCTAAACGCTGGCATGAGGCTGGAGTGAATGTCCGACGTAAACTGAACCATCTCCACTACGTCCTTACGTTCCGACTCAACCCGAGCAATCATTTCTGAAAGAGTTTCAGCCTGACCAAACATGTAATTGAATGCATCTTCAAACTCATCAATCTCTTCATTAGAGAAAGACTGCTGCTCGGAGTAGTAATCAATCGTTCTGCGCATAGAGTTTCGAAGCTCCAAGTACCAAGCCGCCTCAGCTTGGCCACGCTCACCCTCAAACTCAGGCATCTGCTTAGCCATAGAGTACAGCTGCATAATAGCTCTGTCCATTCTGGTTGTTACGCTTCCCCCATCTTCGGTAATTCTGTTAATCTCATTCTCCAACAACTCAACCACCTGACTGTGAATGAAATCCGCATTAGCAAAGTCATTGGTTAGCTGTGCCAAACCGATAGCAACCCTAAGCTTTGCGAAGGTTATCCTGTCTGTTGGAATCACATTAGACAGATAGGAGTTTACAGTATCTAGCATGCCAAAGAACGCACCCTTTCTCGCTTTCAATCCCTTACGCCTTACAAGCTGTTCGAGCTTGCTAGGCATGTCGATATTCCCCTGAACCAAAGCGTGCATGTATCCGATGCCATATACCGAATCATTAATGAGGTAATCGTCAAGCCTGTAATCAAGGTTGATGATGTGATGTCTCTTTAGTTTATTGAGCCTTGCTCTGAGCTTATCAAAGTCCAAGTCTGCCACGCTGTAGATACCAAGGATGTCCGCAATTTGCGTATCCTCTAGGAGTTTCTCAATGTTGGCTACAATCCTTGGTAGTAACACGTCATTAATAATGGCATCCTTCTGTAGCTCCTCTTTCGTTACAGCCTGTTCAGCCAGAATCTGAGTAATCAAATCAACATGAGCCGGGTTGCTCGCATTAAGGACAACAGTATCACCCGTATCTGGGTGTTGGATTGTTGGGTTGTCATCAATGAACTTAAGTATAGCTCTGCGGCTAGAAGACAATCTACTCCTCTCGTAATTCTGAACCAGCTTCTTATACTCCTCCTCTACGGTGGTGTTGTTCTTTGCTGCACGCAGCTGAGCGCGAGCCATGAAAACAGCCTGTCTACCCAGCTCCTCCATCGCTTGATAGTTGCTAAGCTTATTGTACAAAATACCAGCCTCGGTCTTAGGGAAAGCAACACCAACATAGGCCTCAATCTCTGGCTCAAAGACAGCCTTGGCCTTGGACATTGAGCTGATGGTTGACATCAGTGTACTGACGAATCCTTCCAGCTCGTTCTGAGGAAGAAGTGCAGGGTTGATTGAGGCTAAACCGTTTGCAATCTTCGCGTAGGTAGTTACGTTTTTTGCTGCACCGCTTCTACCCTTTGGCCTAGCCATTCTTTTGATTCGCTTCTGCAACTTCTGAGCATGCTTGATGCCGTCTAGGTATCGCTGCATCTCAGCCTTAGAGTCTCTCTTATCAAAGATGACAGAGATTTTGTCGATGAAGGTTTGCATAGCCTCCATACCCTGCTCCTCAATCTTCTTTCCGCTGGTTTTGTGCGCCTGTCGGATGGCCTTAACCATTGCTGTAATTTGGGAGCGGGTGAAGGGAGTCTTTGAATCCTCTTTCATGCGCCCATCAATCAGTTCAATCGCCTTAGTCAAGAACTCATTAAAGGTCTTGGACTTATCCTTCAGTTGAGTGAGAGCTTTCTGTAAGTTCTTTGCCTTGGTTCCCATCTTTCGGGTCTCGGCTGCATTAGCGATAGCTACACGCATACCCTCTTTCTTCCCTTGAGAACGCCCCTGCTTATAGGCTACAGCTTTCTTGAACAGCATATCAGCCCCCTCCTTAGAAAGACCCATGTCCATCAAGGTCTTAATAACCTCAGGCTTGGCGTAAGCAAAAGCATCTAGCTGTTGAGATTCATCCAACCCTGTAACAGGATTCTTTCTGCGCTTATCTCTGGTGATGATAGGTGACGGGTATGCCTTATCAATCATTTGAGAAACCTTCTTCAGGAAGCTACCTTGAGCTTTAGATTCTGAGTCAACGATAGCTTGAGCCTTGGGTCTAGTCTTACCAAAGCCATAAGCCGCCTGAAGCAATCCCATACTTCCCTTCCACCTGCCGTCAATAGCCTTGCGTTCGTTTGCATCACTCCTTCGAACACCATCCTTCGTGGCATACTCACCGTCAGCAAGCTTGGCCTCCATGAAGTCCGACCTACTGAGGCCTGTTTCGTTGTCAAGCATCACATCGTTGACATGAGGTTTGTCTGCGAACAAGTGAATCTTTGGTGTCTTTTTATTTCCGCCAGCATTTCTCATGACCACGGCAGCAGGGAATGCCTCGTTGCCCGGCATCATGTCAACCTCAAGGTCTGAGTCAACCTCGATGGCGGCGTACACCACATCTTTAGGAACACCTTGAAGGTGACCCTCAATCATAGAGAGAACAAGTGTCCTCTTGAGCGTGCTTCCAACTTGGGATTTTGTAAGCTTGCTTACACCCGTAATTTCTTTTACTTTATCGAGAGACTTAGGGTTTTCTCTAATCACAGACATGCGCCCGAGGTTAGCGAACAGCTTATCCATGTAAGCCCTCCTTAATTCAAAGGATGTGTTGTCAGTTCTGCGAAGACTTGCCTCCACAGCCGAACGAATGTCTGCTCTCTTTCCCTTGAACTTAACCTTCTCACCGTATCTACCTTCTTTCTTTGCTGGTAGTGCATCAATGATATCATTCAAAGAGTCTACGATAAGTTTGTCGATTTGATTTTGCGTAAGGATACCTTCCCCTACTAACCTATCCATGAGGTTAAGACCTGCCTCCATTGTGGTGATGTTACTCTTCACCTTGTCGTCAGTTCCACTGACAAGCAAAACATGAACCTTACCGTCAGGAGACTTAGCCCTCATCTTGTTGACGGTATTCTTGAATGCGCTAGCGTCTCCCTTTTGTCCAAACGCCCATGTGTTCTTTGTTCGAACTGGATAAAACAATCCGCCTCCGCCTTCAGCTAAGACTTCTTCGTCAAGAAAAACAGTACCAACAAGCATGTGGTCTGGAGATGATACTATCACCTGACTCTCATTCAGCACCTCATCAAACACGGCATTGTGAAGTACGACACTAGCACTCTCTTCAAACTCACCATCTTCTACCGCGTATCTGTTTGAGATGCGACCAAATTTCTGAGCCTTGTTGCTGAAAGACACCTTGGTGTCCATGCCGTCTTGACCCGGAAGGATGTGCTGAAACTTAATCGGCGCGCCGTCCTTAGTGACCATGCTAAATCGTTCGTCAGTTACAGGAACTTTTTCTACGTCTTTAGCAAGGACGAGAGCACCAATCTGAATAACCTCAGATGCGCTTACAATAGGGTTGCCGTCCCTTTTGTCATAGAACCAGCTGTGACGGAAAGGGTTCATGCCCACCTGCACCCATCCCTCGTGCTTTCCTACAGGGTGGTCTGAGATGTTGTACTGGTCGCTATCCATGATGTCTACCGCACGTTGGCGGAGCTGCTGTGAATCGTGATTCCTCCAGTCGCCAAACATGCGGGCAATAGGACTCTTGCTTTTCTCTGTTGCAATTTGAAATGCGAACTTCGGCATGGCAAGGAACTCAACATCACTAATCAGTCCCGTTTGACCATACCCAATAGAGCCCCCCATGTTTGGAGACCTCACGTCATTCGTAGAGCCTTGGTGAATGGAAACAACCCACACATCGTAACTGTCGTATGCAGGTATGTCCAAACGAAGCGCAACATAGTACCCCTCAGGGATGGTCTTGTTTACGTCAATGATTCCAGCGTTTAGCTTATTAGATGTAAGGGCACTACCAACATCTAGTATGCTTGGAACCTCGGGAACAGTGGGGAACGGAGTAATTGGTGACTCCCTCCTGATAATCTCAATGAACTGCTCTTGATTGATTTCTTGAGCAGCGTAGCTCTTGAGAGCCTCTACGACAATAGGCTTTCTTTTTTGACGTTGACTGTCCGGAAGCAAGAGTTCCTTCTTCCTTTCCTCAAGCTCAGTCTGGGTGAGGTTAGCCTTGGTGAGAAAGTCCTCTAGTCCGGGCTTGTTTTGAAGCTCTCTAACGAATGCCTGTGGCTTACCGTTGGCAAGACCTTCTGCATAGTTGAATGCATCGTCGTATTCATCCATACGGATACCATCCCCAACCTTACCCTCACCCTTAACGAAGAACACAACGTCCGGCTTGTCTATTAGCGGTGAGTCAGCGTCATTCCAACCCTCTGGTGCAAACTCTTCATTGAAGTCAAGCCTAACGACTGGCCTCCATCCATTGTTCACGTAAAGACTCTCAAGCTTTGTAGCAAAAGCATCGTAGAACTTACCTCCCTCCCTTGCTCTGATGGCCTGAAGAGGTGCGCTGATTGCCCTTAACTGTGAGTCAGGGTTCTTAAACAACCCACCCATGTATCCATCAGATTTAAGGTACGCCCCACCAAGCCCATCCCTAGTCATGAACAGCTTACCTCCGTCGTCTATGATTTTCTGTGCGTCCGCCTCCGATAGAGCATCGACCTGAAGAACCATCTTCATCTTGAGCTCCTTCATTCTGTCCGTGGCTTCAGCCATAGAAGCAGCCCATCGACCCGCATCAGTAACCTCTTCTACATCCCTGTTCCTAGCGTAGATACCTTGAGCCTTGGTATCCATATCCGCGAGCTCCACCATCATGGCGTTATACCCAGCACGAACAGCTGCATTACGCAAGTCTTCGGTAGCTGTTACCGCCTCTCCAGCCGCTAACTGACCAGTCATTTTTTGAATAGCTGTAACAAGGTCATCGAGCCTAGGGTCGGCTTCCGTCATGTCTACCTCAACACCCGGGATAGTATTTACGGCCTTAGCAACGAAGTCTTTGAACTGATTTACCAAACCTTTCTTTACCTCAATGCCCACATCTCCAGTTGTAATGTCTCCAAGTAACTCAACTAAGAACTCCTCAGCAGTCATGGGGTCACCCTCCATCGATTGAGCTTGCTTTGTCTTAACTCCTCTTTGACCAGCAAGGAAGTTGTTGTACTTCTTCCGCAGCTCTCCAGACAGTCCCTTGTACAAAGAGACTGACAGCTGTTGTACCGCATCCTCTCCTATAGACTCAAGAACAAGGTCGTGAAATGCCTCGTGGAAAGATGTGTTTTCCATGGCGGCTGGAGCATAGATGTGAATCTTACCCTTGCCTACCCACATTCCGCGACCAAGAGCTTCTCCCGTCGCGTTCATAAATGATGTGTCCGTCTTGTGAATTACAACGCCTTCGAACTTACCAGTCTTAGACAGTGCTTTGGCTACAGTTACGACATTCTTAAGGGCACGCTTCATACCCACCCCAGTGCTTAGCTTTTCAACTTGGTCAATCCTATTGAATGTTACTTCATTAATAGCATCAAGAACAGAGTCTGCGTTTTCTCCAGTAACGGTAGTAGATTCTGAGTCACCTTCGAACAGAGAGCCGTAGTCGTTGTAGTATCTGTCAATCTTAGAGATTCTACCGCTGACACGATTGAACTCTTTATTGATGTCAAGGTCGTACTCCATGCCAAGCTCCTTCTCAAGCTTGGTCCTCTCCTCAAGCAACGCAACCATCTCTGCTTTAAACCCATCTCTTGTCTCACCCTTTTCAGTTCTCTCAAACTGTAACCCCAGTTGGATAATCTTCTTCTGGATACCCGTCAACTGAGACCAAGCCTCGTTGTTGTTTTCATGTAGGTCTTCGTAGAACTTTCTTCTGTTCCGGTTTCGAGTAGCCCTGCCCATTACAGCTGCCTCCAACTTCCTACCAATCTCTTGTCTCGTGGCTTGGTCTGGAGCTGTATCGTATTCCTTAGTGAGCTTCTCGATTTGAATAGCGTCACGCACTGAAGGCAGCGATGTTACAGCCATAGCTCCCGCGTAGATAGCACCGGGAATTTGAGCCGTAACGGAAACACCACCACCAAGAGCGATACCACCGTACACCCCGTCCTTTACGTCAGCCATCATGTCATCAAAATCAAACTCCACGTTGGGGTTGAATGATGCACTTGTAATGTACTGAATGCCCGCAGTAACACCTTCGGTAACACCCTCCTCAATCATACCAATACCAGTTGCCTTTAGAAGACCCTTAACAAAGTTCTCCTTACCAACTTTAGAAAGCCTCCCTAATGCTCTTGAGCTAATGTTTGCAGCGACTAGGGCTGGCAACCCCTCGGCAACACCCATGATTGAGGTGTATGCGGACTTCTCCGCACCGCTCATTTCCTGAAACCACTCCTCGTCTCTTACGGCGTTGTACTGTGTGCCCATACCCATGGCACTGGTGGCGGTAAACATACCTGCGGTCCGGCTTATTCTGACAATCTTCTTTGCCTGAGATACAGTCTTACCAGCAGCCATAAACTGTCTGGTCTTTGCAATTTGCTCAGCTCGACTCAGCCCCTTGAGTGAGGTTCTAAGCTGCGAAAGTCCTGTGCTTCTTGAGGCTGCCCCTCTAGTGAGTACCCCCGCAACGATTGCGCCACCCATCATAGGAACAGATTCACCCCCCATTCTGAGGTAATCATTAATCAAGTCGTCAAGCTCTCCATCATCTCCCTTAAGAGACAATACCTTGTCTGTTTTCGCTGCAAGTCTTTCTAACGAAATAGGAAGTTCCTTTGCAATTTCTTCAGCCTGCGCACTCCCCTCTTCACCGGCACGAATCGCCCATTGTGTGAACCAGTTGTCGTCCCCAAACATTGAAGCGACCGCATCGCCAAGTATGAAGTTGCCACCAGCCATGGTCTCTTTCCACGCCTTGGATACCGAACGCCCAAACCCAGCAAATGCACCACCCTCAACGACCTCTACACCGCCGATGTATTTGTCTTCGTTCAGGTCAACTGAGAGCCCGTAATTATCATACAGATATCTCTCGTAATCACTTACTTTCTTAGGGTCTTCGAGAATGGATTGAGGTAGGTTTTCCCTAAGCTTAGCACCAGACCTAGTGGCAATGCCAGCTCCTAAGTCTTGAAGAGATTTAGACACCTGATTCTTAAGTGGAACAGGCATTAGGATGCTCTCTCCCTCAAGCTCTGGATTTCCAGTAAGGTCTCTGTAAACCTCATCAGTTACACCACCCAAAACCCTTCTATTGATTTCAAAGTCAGGGTCACCCTCTTCAATCAAGAAGTCTACAAGTTCTTTTTTCGCTGTAAACCTTTCGTCCTCGGTTGTTGATTGGTTAAATGCGTTTAGAAAATCTTGATAGCTACCTTGACTATTCTCATAGTTGACAATATCCGTAAACTTGGATACATCAAACTTTTCGTAAATCGTTTGTAGGTATGCGTTGTCAAAAGACGTGGCATAATCATTCAGGATGTCCGCCTCAAACTGCGGAACTCTTACATCATTTATCCTCGGTGCCGTAAGAAAATCCGAAAGTGCAGTGTCTTGTTCTCCACCCAGAGATGTAGGTGAACTTGAATCCAATGAATCCACCTCCGAAACCAAGGGAGATTGTGAAGTTTCTTCTTTTTTTTTTTGACTATTGTACTGGGCAATAATCGCTAGAAGTTCTGCTTCAGAAGCACCATTAGCCTGCGCTTCAGTAAGCAGTGCCTTTAACTGTTCGTCCATGCGTCAAAAATACGGATTATTCCTGACCTTCCTCCTGTTGAGCTAAGAACTCACGTAGAATCACTTTTGTAGCTGCCTCCTCCAAAATATCCCTACCAATTCTTCTACCTGTCGGCTGGTCAACAGCACGGAATTTGCTGTTAATTAGCTCAAACCTTGGGTCGAATGTAAATACAGTTTCTGTGCTTAGGTCAAGACCTTCAATATCTTGGGTAACACCCTCGATAAGTCCCGGTCCAGTAGCAATATCATAACCTATGAGCTCACCCCCCGGGCTAAGAACAACATTATTGACAAGGGTTGTTTGAGCAGCTTCTCCATCCCCTGCCCCTACAGCAAACTTAAATTCTCTGCCCTTGACACTTGCGGGAACACGATACACACTTTGATTAGGTTTTTCTGGAACCGTGTTGTCATCCTCATCAATGTACGCTGGGATTGTCATGCTGTCTTTTACAGGGATAAGGTCTGTTAATGGCTTGTCGGTCTCTTGAGAGGCCTTAAGTCTTGCTTGTGCAGCAGCGTCAGAGCGTCTTGCCGAAAGGTCTTGAGCAAGCTGATTGTTTACCTGCACAAGGTTGAATGCCTTTGATGCGGCCTCCTCCATGTACAGCTTAACAGCCTTTCTTCTTTCAATGTACTGTCGAGATACAGCACCCATGTTCCCCATCTCTTCCTTAACCTCCTCATCAGACACATCAAATACCCACTCTCCGCTAGAGTCGAGTTTACCATTACCAATGTTTTTACCGCTGGGTAGCACAGTAAAAATTTCCTCTGCATTGTAAAGAGCAAAAGCCTCAGTAAAATCTGACTCCGTAAGCTCTGTAGTTCCGGGCTTCTGTAAATTCTTGTAGCCTGTAACAGCGATAGCCTCCATCATTTCAGTACCCCTTACGGAAAACTTAGATTGAAGGTTCGCGTCAATGTCTTCATAGATTGCCGCTTTGTTAAGTGTACCATCTGCAAACCCAAGGTCTGTAAGGTTTTGGTAGGTTGCCTCGCGAGCTGCAAGCACGTCTGTATATACAGAGTTACCAAGGTTTTCCGTCATGTATTCGGTACCCTTCCATAGGGTAGAAGGAACAAACACGTCGCTCATGTCCGCGATGTTAGACTCTCTCCAGTTTATTTGACCGTTGCCCATCACCACCTCAAGCTGTCTAGTCGCTTCGTTCCAACTGTAGTTGGCTTTAGAGTATTCGTTGTATTTATCTAAGCTTTCTGCAATACCGCCCGATAGGTTCTTGTATTGGCCTTGTGCGATTGACAATCTAGTTTGATTATCTAGTGCACTTTTAGCTGTAGAAATGTTCTTGAACTCAATAAACTCACCACGAAGTCTTTGATACTCGTCAATGTCTGATTGAACACCGGTTCTGTAAGCTTTTGTTGCAGCATTCTGATACTCAGTCAATAAAATCTGAGCACCATCCCTGTATTTTGATGTGATTCCAGCGGGTACAGCCTCACCGAGCGCGTCGGTAAAGCCCATGGTTTGGTTAGTCTGAGCTTTTCTTCTTTCAAACTCATCAGACATACCCTGAATGCCTTGGCTTATTCTATCTCCAATCTGAGCACCGATACCTGTGTAGCTAATTGGTGCTGGGAGAAAACCAGTTTTAAATCTCGTTCCTTCTGCCATCTTAATCTGCTTTTTCAAATCTAGTTACGAGCTTTCTAACGAAGCTGTGAAGTCCTGATTTACCCTTACCTGAAAGTTTCTGTAGCCGAGTAGCATCCTCTGGAGCAATAACATACTCGCCTCCAGTAAGGGCAATACCCATAGACTTACCATCTTCATCAACTACATACATCTCATTTTTCTCGTGGCTAAACTCACCCGGTGTTTTTTGAACCTCGCCTCCATCTTCCATTTTAGAAAGGGCAATACCGCCTACTGCGGCCTGAGCCATCCCTCCAAGGGCACCAGCAAAGCCAGCGGAACGCTGTTGTCTAGCTTGAGCAACTTGAGCCTGTGCTAATGCCTGCGCGTCGTAACCATACTCGATGTCTCTCGTAGAGCGGGCCTCTCTTCTGCCAACTTCTTGTTGTTTTGCATCGGCCAAATTTGTAAGAGCCTGCGTTTGTAATTGTTGTTGGGTCATGGCTTCCGTTCTCATCTGAGATTGAGCGTCTCTTTGCGCCTGCATCACAGCCCCAAGACCTCTAGCCCCAAACTGACCCGCTGCCTGCGTCGTGGTGGCTAAGGAACGGTTGATGTCCTCTGTTCTCATCTTAACTAACCTTTGGTCATAGGCGTTTTTTGCAGCCTCGTAGTACTCCGAAGGCGTTGACAAAGATGGTTGAGAAGCCTTAAGCTTTCTAAGCTCTGTCTCCGCAACTCCAAGTGCCTTTTCACCTCGCTTGATTCCAGCACCCCCAGCAAAAATGTCTACAATACCACCCAAAGCAGTGGCAGCTCCAGAGCCTATCATACCCAACGCAGCCGCTGAAGGGGAGTAAGTGCTCCCGCCGCCGCCGCCACTGGGGTCACCACCCCCGCCAGTGTTGTCGGGAGTTTCTGGTGGTGGAATGTTTGCTTCGTTTCCGTCTTGACTCATAGCTACAAATTTATTGGTTTTGTGAATTATCTAGTGGAGAAGGTGTGTACACCGCATTTACCCCGTACAGCTCAACCGCAGACGTGTTGTCATTTACGAGTTTAAATTTAGCGTAGTAATCTCTCAACACCTCTCCGTTGATAACGTCAGAAGATAAGGCCATTAGCGTGCTACCAACAAGGTTGCCGGGGTCGCTGTCTACAACGATTGTCTTTCTGTCCTTTACGGACTGTATAGTTTTGGTTGTATTGCCCTCTGCGGAGCCCGTAAGAGTTTTAACAGTATCGCCAATACCGAACGGAAGGTTGCTAATCCTAGAGGTGAAGGTGATTTCTTTATTGCTGTTTGCCTGTGAAGCAACAACACCTAACACAATCCGCTCAGTGCCAATAGAGTCACTGGCATTTGCAGCGATACCACGAGGGATATTGGTGTAGTACATACCCTCCTTCTCCTCAAACATTGCTTCGGTGATGGTGGTGTTTTGCGTGTTGTTTTCTATGGCTCCAGACCAAGTGTCGTTACCCTCAAGGCTCATAGCTGTGTAAGCCTTTACCATGGATGGTGTTTGCTTAGAAACCATGTCTACCGTAGAGTTAAATTGATTACCGTAGAAGTTGTTTCGAGTAGCATTGATGTTATGTCTGTACATCTGACCCCCTTCAAAGGAAAAGAATCTGTTGTGAATATGAGCATACATCTCAGGGATGAAGCTGTATCTCGTCATCCAGAACTCCTTTGTAGTAGAGTATGCAATGGTTTCCCCATTGTTGGTTACGGCACTCCCCACAGCCACAGCATCGGAAGCATCTGAAGCTACATTAGCCCCGATATCAATGATGCTGGTACAGAACTTAATTGAACCGTCTTTACATGACAGCTCAGCAGTACCTCTAAATTCTCCAGATGTACTTAAGACTACATCTACCGGCACTTTTTCTTCCTTGTCAACATGAATTGGGTCAACGAAAACAGAACCTCTTTTCATCAGGAGGTCGGCATACACAACACCAACATGGGTCTTGTTCCATATCGGCTCTCTATCATCACTGTTAATGTGTGCGCTGTCCCAAGGGTATTCGTCTTTATCCCAAGTAAGAGTGTTGGTCGATGCAACGATGGACACCCTCCCATCGGCAGATGTGATATCCGGATTGGTGGGGGGCTTAACTATATCTCCAACTGTTGTACCCCCAAAACCCAATGGCGCGGTGTCTGTACTTTCAATAGTAACGATGAACTCGCTATTCTCTGGGTCAATTCCCGAAGGCAGTCTGGGGGTTGATGTGCTTTCAAAAGCATTCATGAAGGCAGTCTCGAAGAAAGACTCCATTTTAGTGTCACTAATAGGACTAATGCCAGATGAGGTCACCGCGATAACCTTACCTGAAGACATGTCAGAAAAATAAATCCTTCCGAATCTTTCAACCACCGACTCTGGATTTCTTCCGGGGCCGTATGTACCAGAAAGATAGGTCTCCTTGCCGAGCACATCAGTGGAAGTGACTAGTTGAGATTGACCCGTGCTTTGGATTAGTGTTCTTCCTACTGGTGTAAGACTAACCTTGTTTTCCTGTAGGTTAAAGAAGGACTCCCCTGCATCAACCAAGTAGGTGATAATCCCATGCTGACTATTGTAGTCTTTGAATGGGAACAATGAAGGGTTAAACGAGGAAAGGTTAAGCCTACTGGAGTCGGACACAAACCTGTCACTGTAAGTAACTGCCGACTCACGGGTAATCTCTTTTTGCTCTACTGTCTCGACGAATGGTCGGCCAATGTTAATAGCCTTCGAGTCAAAGAAGTCGCTAACGCTTTCTGACTCTACAATTTGCTTTCTGTATCTAGCCTCATCAACCTTAGTTGGGTCAAAGATTCTAGTGATGCCAGACACTGGGGCAAATGAAGATTCAGGGTTGAACAACTGTTCCCTAATACGCATGTAAACGTCACCCTCTCTGAGTGTAATCACACCGGGGAACAGACTGTTTCCACTCCCCACCGTAGTGTCTACAGTGTTTGCGGAGGCCGTGGTTCCGATGGTGTTAGAACTAAATGGATTAGACGGATGCACGCTATACACAAACAGCCCGTTGCCCTCTGGCCTAACACTCTCAACAAAAACCCTACCAGTAGAACTAATTGCATCGCCGTCGGCGTTGTCTCCAGTGTTCACCCTGTCTCCATTGTACAACCTCTGAGAAGAGATAAACGAAAACTCACCCTCAACAGTGATGCTAAAAGCGGGAACTGAGGTGTTACTGCGGTCACCTCCGTGAGTTCTAGTTCCGCCTACTGTTTTGATGTCGTAACACCTACCAACCTCATAGTAAATCCTGTTCTCTTGCCCTTTTTGAGGTCTGTAAATTTCTACCACACATCCCTGAGAAAAGAAGTCCGTACCCACAGCAATCTCATCCCTACTAAACCTTGGAGTATTGTTGTCCCTAACAGTTAAAAACCATCCTGTTCTTCGGAAATTGTTTTCATCAGACTGAACCGCACCACCATCAGAGGCCGTAGATTGTACGGATAGTTTAATTGGATTCTTGTCGTCGTCTACATAGTACTTGTAGGAGGTGATTGCAAACTCGTGCATCGGTCTAATACGGCTGCCGTCTGGACCAACGTACTCGATGATTCGCATTACATCTCCCTCCTGATACTGATAGTCTAACTGCCCTCCTTTAAATTCCTTGTAAGAGTTTGCCTTACCCTCAGTAGGCCTCATAGACACAAAGATTTGACCATTGATTCCGCCAGCAATGGATTCGATAACTGGTCTATCCCTATCTGCTACCACATTCTGAGGAGAGAGAATGTCGGAGAATGTCGTTTGCTTTCCTAGGCAAGCCTCAGCAATACTCACCTGCATAATCTTATCGTAGCTGGTGTTTTTGCTGTACATGGGAGCCCATTTTGATGCCCACTCTGGTGGCTCATGCAAGAGTCTCATGTCAATCGCAGTCGGTCCGTTCCTTCCCTGTCTCTGAGAAGCCCCAAAGTGAGCCACATCCACGGTGTCAATCTTCTGGACACCAGAGGCTCTGTTTCTTTCGTCGTAATACACAACACCGAAGTCGTGTGTCGCACCAGCCTTGAAGCTCTGAACCTTTTCAGACTCTCCAAACACATCAACATTTCCTACAGCGTCGTAATCAAAAAGCAAAGACTTAATGCTACTAGAGCCATTGTCGTAGTCCTCGACAGTAAACCCATCCGCATTCACATGCGTTGAGTTGATGATGACGCTGTGCTCATCAATGTCGTAGACATCATATCCGCTATAATTTTCTGCAACCAGAGGATGGTTTGAAGTATCAACAAACTGGTTTCCTGTTTGAGTTGAGCCAAAGCCCCTATTTACACCCTTCACGAACTGTGATGAAAGGTCAACACCAGCCATCCGAACAAAGAACCTAACTTTTGTTGGCGAGATAACCGAAGAGGAGTGAATGACAAACTTTAATTCTCCTGAAAATCCTACAAACAACTGGTTCTTGTTGTTGATGTTTGATGGGATTAAGTCATGGTTGGCACCCCCAACAGCAGCCATGTGGGTGGTCATCCTCCCAAACTGACCCTCGTTGTTGTCGTTAGAAGAAAGGTTGTTTCCATAGGCATCTCCAGCCTGAGAGCTTGAGGTCTGACCCGGAGACACCCCAACGAATGCAGATGTTTGGCCAACAACACCATCAATCAGGGCATCCCGAAAGTTATCCAAGTTTGTTACGTCAGACACATCGAACTGCTTGCTGAATATGATGTCGCTATTTGGGGTGAAATTTGATAGTGCTCCGTTCGTGTTATCGGGGTGAAGAATTGTGCAGTTCTGCGAGTGTACTAGCTGCCCGTTTTGAAACGTACTAGCCGGAACATCAATAGCACTGTCGTTGTCCCCAGAACACATGATTCCAATTTTACTCGAAGACAGATTTACACTGAAGTCAATAGATGGAGACATGTCCGCAGGAAAACCACCTTCAGGAAACTCTGAAAGGTCTACATCAAAATGGATTCCCGTCGTGGTGAAGCTATTGTCACTGGTGTTATCAGGGTCTGTAAAGCCATAACCGTCAAGGTGATTTGCTGCAAAATCCAACTCCGATGGACTAGCTGAGCTAGTGCCATTCAATGGGGCAAAGAAGGCTTCAGCAAAGTCTGTGTTATACGAACCACTAAAGGAACTGTAATAGACGTTATTTGACCTTACGATAGCATCGTTGTCATTAACTGTAAAGTCATAGTCTCCACCAAGAGAGCTCTCGGGTTTGTACACTGGGTAGTTGTAGACATCTGTTTCTATGTTGTCAAACCCCTCTAAGTAGTTCCCGTAAATCAACCTACCGTCAGACACGCATTGAGCCCCAGCTCTTCTGGGAACTGCATCAAAAGACTTGTTCACCTCCTCATCGGAGAGGAAGGTGTAGGCTCCATCGTTTCTGAAGATAAAGTTTTGAGTCAGCGTACCTATGCTCACGGGCTCGACATTATCAAGCTCCTTAATAAGCACGAACGCACCATCATTATTCTTTCTACCGAACAACCTAATCTTCTCAACGGGACCGCTGGAGTTAGTGATTGTTAGCCTAAGCTCATTGTTTCTTTTCTCTAGCGAGCCAAACTCTCTAGAGTTGAATGCAGTGTGAGACTTACTTACAGCTAGGGATGAGTACGCAGAAAGCGCAGACACCTCGCCATCGTCATAAACGTATTGATACGCGAACTGAAAGCAAGACTCTTTGAGGTTGTTTACACCTAAGCTTTGATTGGTTTGAAATGCAAACGTAATTACATCCTGAGGCGGTGCCTTTGCAACAGTGAGAAACTTCGATTTAGTTTGGTCTGTGCCACCTGTGAATGCGGAGCTGTACTGCCCAAGGATTGCCTTGGTAGCGTTAATCTTTCTAGGTTCGTTTCTGTTGTCGGTGAAGTAGAGTAAGTGCTCTTGAAATTGATTAACAACAATATCAGCCTTCACGAAACCGCCTTGGGAAAAGTTTAAAACGTCGTCCTCATAAACCTTTCTGTAGGTGTTGTCAGAAGAATCATACAGGTAGATACCGTGACTACCGTTTGAGTTGTAGAGAAAGAAGTAGATGCTCTTCTCTGCGTCAGATGACACACACCCAATGACCCTATTGGTGCCAGAGCTTGGGATAGCGTCTTCGGAAGTTCTTGCAGCTATAGCAGTATTGCCCTGCACGTTTTTTACCACGCCTTGTTGCCCGTCACTCTCGTGTGAAACGCGAATGTTGAGAGCATCAGTCATCTCAAAAGGCTTTACAAGTCTTTCGTCCTCATCCTTGTTGAGATACTGGGGTACAAGCTTCTCAATAGCCATTAGTACTTAGGTGATTGCTTGAAGTTCTTGCGAATAATTTGAAGCGCATCCTCTTTGCTGAACGCCTTAAGTCTAGCGTTCGCCTTTCTCCTCTCGTTGTAGTAATCCTGTCTTGCTCTTCCCTTCTCACCCAATGGTACACTTGTCTTTCTTTCGATTAACTTGTAGTACATGTAAGAACGTAGGGCTTCTTCAGCCTCAACGTGAACTGTAGGGTTTGAAGAACGGGCCTCGTCTGCGATGTATTCAATAACAATCTCACCACCTGAACCAGATGACAATTCAATCCTGTTCTGGTCCTCATTGAGCCTGTACTGGCCTTCGTAGAACCCGCCGCCTAGCCCGTAAATCTGTCCGATACCCCCTTGAAAAACATAGTTGCTAAACGTGATGAAGTCTTCGTCACCAAATACACCACCAGATGTAGCTCCTTTATCGTCCACTCGGTCAAACACGCCGTCTCCGTTGGAGTCAACCGCATCAGCTGTAGTTGCTGCTTTTGTCCCGCTGCTATTTGCGTATGCTTGCGCGTAGTCAATGTTCTTGTTCTCTGCAAACACATGAACCAATCCATCGCTACCCACAATACCAACCTTAATCAGGCTTACAAAATCATCCGGGAGGTCAACAGTATCGTTGGTGTTTCTCTTAAGCTTTACTGAGCGAACTCGCTTCAGCATATCAAATCCCATCTCCCTGATTCCACGCAGAGCAAGGTTCCTGATAACAACATCAGAAGCATTGCTGACGTAATCATCAGAGTCAATAGTTAGAACAAAGTCATTTACTACCTGCTCTACGGTGACGAGGTTCCTTGCCATGTGTTATCTCTTTTGCGATTGAGTCTCTGCGTAGTTGTAGATGTTAGCGTCACGCAGTGTAACACCGATAAGTCTAGCCATCTCCTCGATAATCTCAGGGATGTAATGCTCAGGAAGCTCGAAATCTATGCTGCTTGCAGCTGCGTAAGTCTCCTTGTTATTGACAACTGTAAACCCAAACGTAGGCATGGATACAGTTCTAGCACCAGTGGTAGCGAGCAAACCCTCGGGCTGCTTGTAGTATCGGACATTAATCTTTTTGATACTAGTGGGAAACACCATAATTTCATCATCCAAGAAAGCAACAGGATTGTCCTCAGTCGGCTTGCTCAGATTGCTTGATAGAATGTACTCAAGCTTTTCCTCATCGTATTCGACAGGAACAGTAACAGACGATGACACATCCATTAGGATTGAGCCGTGTGTCTTTACCGTAATGATTTTAGCTAGGTCATCCGGCTTTGCAAAGTGAGAACCAGAAGTTCTAGGGATTGCTCCAGACGACTTAGAGAACAGAGCCAAGTCCTCTTTAACCTGCTTAGACAAAGACTTATCTCTACCGGGGTCAATACCCCTCCTCTTCAAAGCCTCAATGTCGCTGAGCTTAGTGAACAGCTTATTGAATATGTTGGCCTGTGCGATTGGTGCAAACGCATTGAATTGGGCGGGTGTAACAAAGCCTCGCTGGTCTTTATTAGCGATGTCTTTCAGTGCATTGTAAACTTCTCGTACGCTTGCCATGGATTAGGGGAATCTCCTGCAAATATACAGAAAAAGAAAGGGGGCTATGCGCCCCCCTTCCCCTGATGATTACGTTGATATTAGGCAATAGCCTCTAGCTGGCGTTCCAGCTCTGAGAGTACCGTTGAACCTTTATCAGTCATTACAAATCTAGTCATTACTTCTACAGCATCCTGTCCTACAGGTATAGAAACAATCATCTTACCTGTATCAAACCAAACCACAGCACCCTTCCTTTCTTCAATTACTTGAAAGTCAAGGGATTGTGATACGGTAGAACGAGCGTTAACCATTGGACTATCAATCGTACCCAAGAACTTAGCTGGGTTTGATTTTGCAATCTTAATAAGAGCATGCTTTATGGCAAGGTCTTTTTGATTGGTGTTGATGTTTAGCGCAAGAGCAACAGGTAAGAGCTCATCTAGCGGTCTTGATTTGATGATTGAGATAGCATCATTAATCTTGAACTCACTCTCTATATCCGCCTCAAACGTTTCTTCCTTGTTCATCAGTTGAAACAGGATACCCCCATTCGCCTTGTTGTCTGGATGATTGTCTAGAAACGCGGAGAGATTTGATTGGTCTGGGTAAACTGTAAGATAGCTCTTGTCAAAGAGTACCTGACCCACCTGAGCTAGGTTAGTTTGCTCATCAACCCAAGGTGAGTTTTCTTGTGGGCAATACCTTAGAGCCCGAATCCTTTTGGTTTCAGGGTCAATGGCTCTAACATTCTTTGATGAAATCTTTAAGATAAAATCATTACCACTGATTACCTCGTAAGTCTTTGGGGCGGTATCCGCATTAGGAATAACCCTCTTAAATGAAGTGCCTGATGGCTTGGTAGTTTTTTGAGGCGGTCTACCACCGCGCTTCTTTGTCTGTTCCATTCTAAAAAATTAAATTAAGAAAGTAACGAGGGGGAGAGCACTTCCCTCCCCCGCATTACCAATTAGATTACTTGAGCAATACGTGCTGGTTAGCAGCGCGAGTTACCAAGCAGCACTCAGAGCGATAGTGGAACTTCGCAACATCGGAAGTGTCATTAGTGAAACCAAGTACACCACCACCAGTTACCCAGTGCTCCATTTCTCTGTTGTATCCGTTTGCAGCCTTATAGTTCATCTCCAAAGCAGGAGCTCTGTGACCAGTCTTAGGGTCTGCAACGTCAGTCAAAGGAATCATACATCCCTTAACGATACCCTGACCGCTTGCATTATTAAGCAAGTTAGGGTTGTTCAAGAGTCCCATCTTCTTAAGGTGGAAAGTATATCCGCCTCTAGCGAAGCTCTGGAAACCGAGGTTGAGAGCTGCATCTTGATTGTTTTGAAACGCACCGAAGTTCGCCGCAACACCAGAAGTAACTGAATCACCAACAGAACCAGCAGCAGAAGGAATGTTATTGATTTGAGCGAAGAGCTGGCTATTCAACATAGCAGCATACTCAGGAGTAGCACCTTGCTTATCCAAGAGAGCAATCAACGCATCAAGGTCAGCAACCGAATCCAAGTCCCCAGCAGCCGCAGAGGTAATACCTCTAGAAGCAACAGCATCGAAGTACCCTTCAGTACCAGCAATACCGGCAGGGCCATGTGTACCCGCCAGCTTCTTGCCCATCAACATGGTGAGTTCTCTAGCGTCCATAAAACGCTGACGAGCATCCATCTCACCTTTGATGTACCATCGGTAGTCTCCTCCACCAACGTCGATATAACCGATGTTAGTTGCAGCAGAACCACTCACTTGGTAAGTCTCTTTCACGATAGCAAAAGGATTGGTTCTCTTCACAACGTTAGATTCGATGAAACGTCCCGGCTGGTCTGTTCCCTGAGCATACATGTTACCCACGATAGGTAGCTCATGCGCCGCAGCGGTAACAGCACTTAAGTTAGAATCAGCGAAGTTAGCAATAGTGAATGCACCATCGGCAGGAGTCGTAGCTGTAACGATACACACAACCTTGTCGATTGGGTGAATTACGAGGTCTCCTTTTCTAACCTTCAATGCCTCTACATCAGCATAATCGTCAGCGTCCTCAGCGTCGGCAGCAGCGAATGCTTGAGTCTTTCCAGTGGCAATCTCCGTTGCAACGGTAACGGCTTGAATTGGGTGGAGACGGGTCTCCTCAAAGTAGGTTACCTCATCGTTAGTTCCTACAGCTTTTGTAGCCCCCATCAACTCCAACAAACCAGAGATACCCTGATTTCCAAAAGTTTTAATAAGGTCTTTTCTCACATCGGGTGCGAGAACGCTTGCCAAGTCGCCCAACGAAGCATACTTGCTTACTGGTGCGCCTAAGTTAAAAGCGTTGTTTGTTGCTCCATTGGGAGCGTTTGAACGGGCGGTTGCGCCCTGTTGTCCTAAGGCCATTTGTTCTAAGTTTTTTAGATGTTAAAAGTCATTGTTCCCCTACCACCTAAAGCTTTTCTGAGTTGTTCTGCAACACCATCTGATTGACCTTGAGACATGTCCCTTTGAGTTGTATCGTTGCTCACATTAGCTGCCGTTTGCACAACCTTTCTTTGACCATCGCTTAGTCCCTGTTGGTACACAGACTTTACAATAGAATCAATGTTGTCTACTACAGCTCTATGAGCATTGAGTTTCTCAAAGTTCCAGTCACCTCCGTCATTCACATAGTCGTCGAAGTATTCCTCTAGTCGAGAGTTCTTACTAATGAGTTGTGACCGATAGTCTTCTTTGATTCCATAGGTGAATTTCTCACCCGAAGGAAGTTCAAATACTAAACCATCAAAGTCTTTTACCTCAGCAGTCATTGTTCTCACCCAGTCTTCAGTAATAGGAGATTGCGCTTCCGTCTCTCCGTTCTCATCAACAGGAAGCTGGTAAGCGTCCCTGAGTTCGGAGATAGACTTCCGTGCGGATTCCGCATCCATCTTGAGTTGAAGTTTCGCTAGGTTGACATCGCCCTCTTCAAAACGGTCGGCATCCAGTTTGTATTTGCTGGTCATCAACAAAGCCACCTCATCTGTTGTGAGATTGCCATGTTCAATAACCATCTGGTTTCGTACAGCTGTAAGGTCATCCATTTCGGATGGGTTCAACTGCTGATACTTGTACCAGTCTTCTGGACTACGACCCGTCTTGCGGACGAAATCATTGATAGCGGAAACGCGCTCGTCGATTTCAACGGGTTTATTTGAAATCACGTCGGACAAGTAGTCATAACCAGAGACCTCTGTCCCAAGCTTTTCGCTTAGATACTTGAGGACTTCGGAATCGACATCCAAGCCTTCGAATGATTCAGATTCTTTTACAGCTTCCTGAAGAGACTCTGAAGGTTGAGCTTCAGGCTCTGCAACAGGTTGCGGATTTTCAGTAGTAGCTGGTTCAGCCACGACTTCATTTTGGACAGGCTCCACTGGAGCATCTGCCACGGTTTCTTCCACAGCATTTTGTGTAGGTTCTTGTACTGGCGGTGTGTCGCTAATTGCAAACCCAGCCTCCGCCATTGCGGTTTCTAAATCTTTACTCATATTGAATTATTTGTAAGTTTTCTTTTGGCTTTTTGGTGGTGTCTTACTGTGACCACCTTTGCTCCAAAGGAATCGGTTTGCCCAGTATGCGGCACTACCTTTCCTCTTAATGTTTTTTGCGTGTCTACTTCTGAAGGCAGCTCTAGCTTTTGAGCTGTAGTTGTTACCCATGCTCTGGTCACCAAAGCGAACGAGGGCCCCGCCCTCTTGCCCCGGACCAAGCGTACTAACCACGGCAGCTTTTTTCGTAGCGTGACCGCGCGTCAATTTGGGCTTGTTGACTCCAGCAAAACCCAGTCTCTTAGCCTTTTCTGAAGCACTAGACATACTGCAAATATAACTCTATTGGCTATATATGAATTACACTGCCTGAGTCAAAGGTAAAGCTGTTGTCATAGTCGTTAAAAACACCACGGTGCTCGTCCCCTACCTCGGTGTCATTCCAGTTCAAGGAAACCTCCTTGTAGGTTCCTATTTCAGTTGTCTTATCAGATTCAAAAACCTTGTACCCCGTTCTGGTGCAGATGTAGTATGCTGTTCTGGTTGCCATTAGCTTTCAATAAATCTAACGTCGTCAATAGCAAAGTCAGAGGAAAAGTTGTTGGGTGCCTCGTAAACGAAGTAGATGTAGTTCGTGACTTGGGAGGCTCTGTAGTTGTCTAGACTAATAACGTGCTCCACCCAATAAGAGCTGGTACCACTCCAAGTCGCTGAGGCAGGAGTTATTGAGGTGTGCTGGCCGCCAGCCGTATTCGTCATCGTGACTCTCCTAGTACTAGTGTTGTAGGCACCAGTTAAAGTAGCAAGAAGCGTTGCTTGGTCAGAAGCAGAGCTTGCTGCGTCGTCAATGTAAACTTTCAATACACCGGGAGCACTACCAAACATGTGCGCGTAGAACTTCAGGTCTAAACTATTAGTCCCATCAGCCAGCTCGTTCTTAAAGATAAAGCCGGGAGTCCTCATTAGATAGAGGTTGCTTGTATCCAAGATTCCCGTGGCCTCGGTATAGGCATACCTTGTTCCTGATGCGGTATCGTGAGCACCTAAGCTACCTCCATCAAACCCTGCGTGAGCTCCATTTGGGCCTGTGTTTCCAGAGCCAGTAGCGTTTGAATCAATCCTCCAGCCCGTAGCTGTCTTAGTCGTGCTGAGGCCCGCATTCTGCTGCGTTTGATTTTGAACCCACTTATTGTTAGTTGCTGAAGTGCAGTCTGCTCCACTAGCCCAACTGGACATGTCACCACTAGGTGACCACCCGCCACCCGAAGTCGTAGTGTTTACCGTTTGACCATTAAACGTCCAATGCTCAGAGAACGGGGTGCTACCAGCAACGCCAGCCAGCTCAGCAATACTGTTGATAGTAGTGCCGTTGATTTCTGCAACGTCGGCCTTTGCAACTCCAGAAAATGTGGCAAAATTTACTGGCATGCCTTAGCTGATTTTCACCCAGCTACGGTCTGGATAGAAATAAATGAGTGCATTACTTGCATCAATAACGTACCCAATAATTCTTGAATAGTAGTTCTGAGTAGTTGGAGGGGATGACGCGACAGTGCCGCTCGAAGCCCCTAGATACAGAGGCGTTCCTTGTGCGGCTGTACTCCAGCCCTGATTAGTAGCCATTTTAATACAGCCTTCAAGTAAAAGCTCTTGAGGGCTCACCGCGTCAGTAGTGCAAAACAACATTGTCGTTCCAGCAGCCGATGATGTATGGTCAGCTGTGGTGATGGGGTTTGTGCCCTGCCCTTGAGAGTACCTCATGACCCTTCCGGCACTTAGGGTTCCTTGAAAGGAGCCACCTTTTACTAATAGCCTCGAACCTACTCCAAACGCACCAACTGTATTAACAGATACTAGGCCAACATCGATTTCTGCGGACGTAAGCGTCTGGGACCTAACAACACCAGTTGCTGCAACACCCGTAACAACAGCCGCAGTAAACGAACCAGCCGTAATTTTGTGAGTGCCAGAAGAATAGGTGATTTCAGAGTCAGAGGTAAGGGTGTCTGCGTCGCTCCAAATAGCAATCCTGTCTGCCCCTCCGCTACCGTCGATAGTTCCACCGCCTCCCGAAATCGTGCTAAAGGAAAGGGCTCCGCTTCCGTTTGTTGTTAACGCCTGCCCATTGGTGCCATCTGCTGTAGGAAGAGTTAGTGTATAAGCTTCCGTAAGGTTAGGGGCTGCAATACTAACCGTATCTGAGCCGTCATTAGATGCCTCAAACAGTGTAAGTTTGCCGGGCTGAGAGGCGACGGCACCTTTAACCTCTATGTCTTTCGCCTGAAATAACACACCGTCTTGCTGGGCATTGGTTGGCCCACTAGAAAGCCTAAGGATTTCGGTGCTATGTTCACTAATGAACTTTAAAGTACTTCCGTTACCGGAAATAGTATAAGTCCTGTCGGCATCAGCCTGTGTGAGGCTGGTAGTACCTATGTTACCATCCTCAGTTGTAAGTATTCTTTTCCAAGTTGCAGACATGGTGCGCGGTTATTTTGCAACCCTCACGCCATTGGCTGCTTCTTTCTTTTCTTCAAGCTTCAGTAGTCTGTCAAACTCCCTTTCGAGTTTGGACACCAAATCACCTACCACCTTGGCATCCACGGCTTTGATGGTTTGGTTTTCTACAGACTTCTTACAGAGGGCGACTTCAGTGATGTCTAATTTCATTTAAATGAGGGTTTGAATTTATTTCGATTTCAACTGGTTCTGTAGTTTTTGCACTACGGCTGCCAGCAAAAGTACGTCCTTTCCGTCGAACTTGCAATCATGCACGACCTTTAAAAGAAAGGTGAGTTCTGGATGACTAAGGGTGTCAGTAGTTACACCGACACCCTTGTCACGGTTCTTTAATAGGCTCATTCTTATCAAGCTCCGTCAATGTACAGGTAAAGTCCCGCTGTACCAGTGCCAGTGCCATCGTTAAACGCAAGGCTACCCTGTGGCATCGTAGTGATTGTAGGGTCGGCTGCATACTTGTTCAGTACCGCAACACCCATTTGAGGGAGCGAAGCCCCGGAGTCTCTTACCTCCCATCCGGAGAGACCCACGCTTGAGTCAACCCACTTGAAACTTGCTTTGTTTGCAGAAGTTGTAGTGGTGTCAACAATAAGACCCGCTCCGTCTGCGGTAGCGTCCGAGTGAGCACCCTCAGCAATCTCAATGGTCTTGTCTTCGACCGTCAACGTTTGAACATCAACAGATGATGTAGAGCCATTTACGACGAGGTCACCGTTAATGGTAACAGTAGTGTCAGCACCTTCGGACGTTGCCGCAGCAATCGTCATCGCCGTTTCAAGGCTGTTCGCGTTGGTCGTTCCGTCGGCATCAACGGTAGATGTCTTAAATAAGATGTCACCACCGATACCAGCACCAGTACTAATACCACCTGAGAAGGTCAGGTCGGATGCGCTGCCGTTACTGCCTGTGCCGTCTGCACCAGCCATAGAAGTCATCCCCGTCAGCGCAGCGGCCAAGTCAATGGTTACACTTCCAGAGGCACCACCACCACCGAGGTTTGTGCCAGCGGTAACATTCGTGATGTCACCAGTATTCGTAGTGTACCCGAATGACGTAATGCGGTCATTGATTGCCGCAGAGGTCATAAGAGATGTGTCGTTGTCGGCGAAAGCTTCGCTTGAAAGCTGAATAGAGTTAGCCTCGAACTCAGACACAGTCAGTCCAGAAACGTCTAATGTGACAGAACCAGAAGCTCCGCCACCGGAGAGACCTGTACCAGCAGTAACACCTGTAATGTCACCAGTGTTTGTGGTGTAGCCGAATGACTCAATGCGGTCGTTAACAGCCGCAGAAGTCATGATGGACGTATCATTGTCTGCAAACGCCTCGTTTGAGAGTTGAATCGAGTTGGCCGCGAACTCAGTTACCGTCAATCCTGAGACATCCAGCGTAACGCTACCGGAGGCACCGCCCCCAGAAAGACCAGTTCCCGCAGTAACGCCCGTGACGTCACCGGTGTTTGTCGTATATCCAAATGATGTAATGCGGTCATTAATCGCAGCCGATGTCATAATAGACGTATCGTTGTCTGCGAATGCCTCACTCGAAAGTTGAATCGAAGCTGCTGCGAACTCAGATACGGTTAACCCGGAAACGTCGAGGGTGACGGCCCCTGAAGCACCGCCTCCAGTAAGACCAGTGCCTGCCGTTACACCCGTAATGTCACCAGTGTTGGAGGTGTACCCGAGTCCAGTTACAAAGTCGTGTACCGCATCCGCGTCCGGCAGAGCGGAACTGCCGTTCGTTACCGTGTCGGTAGTATCAGCGGTTGTAAGTATTCTTCTCCAAGATGCTGCCATAATTGATTTTTTTTAAACGTTGCTAAGTTAAGGACAATTTAGTTTATTCTGAATCGACTCCGAAGTACAGGTCGTCGTTGTCGTCGGCGTACATACCCCCTTGAAAAGCGGCGGGTGGTGAGCCTGCCGGAAACACCTTGAACTCCACAACCCCATCTAGATTTATTTTACCTGTCCCGTTTGGGGTAAACTGAATGTCACCATTGGTTTGAGTAGTGGTAATTTTAAATGCGGTCGTGCCATCAAACAAGTCGAGGTCTCCGCCAAGCTGAGGGCTGGTGTCTTCAACGACATTGTTTAACCCACTTCCAGTACCAATTTCCGTCCAGTTATTAGCATCCGTCCAAGTGCCGCCACCATAGATAAATGGTGTAGTCCCTACGATTGCCAAGAAACCACTTACCCTAAGGTTTGAATTCAATGCATCTCTCTCACCCGTGTTCGCAAAAAAACCAAAGCCTTTTACCTGATTGCCAGTGGCATCAAGGATAGGAGCGTTGGGGTTATTGTGCGATACTGGTCCGGGAAAAATTGGCATCAGAAATCAATAGTTAGAATCTGACCGGATGCAAAAGCTTTGTCGAAGTCGCTTCTGTAAAACCGATAAGATGTAGTTACACCATAGGGGTTAGTTAAATTGTAATCTACTGGAGACTGGAAGTCGGACAGAACGTCCACACCAGCCAAGTCCACTTTATTGAGGTTGCCAAATGAGGCCGGGTACGCAATCCAAGTATAGTTAAGTGCTGTGTCCATTGCGGCATTAGCAGTAACATTGAAGTCTGACTCAGAGCGAAGGGCATTGAAGGCAGTCGTAAGTCCAGAATCAAAAAGTGCTTGGGCACTAGCGTCAGAGTTGATTGCAGTTGTGGTCGAGCCACCTACCTTGAGCCTAGGTCTAAACGAAATAGTAATGCTTCCGCTGGTTATAGTTTGGTCTCCAAGCCCAGAACCCCCGTCGTCGATAGCGGTGGCTTTGTACGACACACTAGTATTGTTACCTGTATCCTGCTCCTCTACAGATGATAAGGTCTTTGTTCCGTTTGCGTCTGAGAATCCCTGCTCAATAACACTGCTTCCTCTTAGGAACTTTACGGAGTTGTCTGTCGTTTGAGTATTGTCTCCGATAGAAATGGTAAAAGCAGAGACCCTAATACCCTGCCCCATCTCTAGCGTTTCATTTGAGCTACGTGTACTGAATGAACCATACCCACCACCAGTCTCCTGAAGTGCTCTGGTAATAGACGACATAGAAATGTTAGTTCGATTGTACTGCTCCAACATGTTTCTAAGTACAGCCTCGATAGAAGTGCCCGCAGTTATTGGGGTAGTCATGTGCGAAAACGCAGCATCGTTATTTGAGATTGTGATAGCCGATGTAATGTTAGAGCTCACATCACTCCATTGAGTGTTGTAGTTTACTCCGTCAATCTTTGTAAGTGCTTGACCTGCTGTTCCACCAACAGGAACACCCTGACCCGCTGCTCCGTCCTGACCATCAGTGCCGTCAGTGCCGTCAGTGCCGTCAGTGCCATTAGTACCGTTAGTGCCTGCTGGTCCCTGCGGTCCCTGCGCTCCTTGCGGACCTTGTGGTCCCTGCAATCCTTGCGCTCCAGCAGGTCCAGCACCAATAGCCCCAGCAATAGAAATAGAGTTGTCTGCTACCTGATTAACGGTAACGACTTTAGTGTCAGAACCACCATTAACAATAGACACCTTGATGATGTCACCGTGCTGGCTGGATACTTTTACATTATTAGGCTGGGTTACACTTACAGGCATGGTGCTTCATTACGCGGTTATTGAAACATCTTCGTTCACCTTCAGTGTACCAAAAATCAAAGTAGATACAACTGCTGCTGTCTTCTGCTCGACATCATAGATGTAAAGACCTGATGGCATAGTCTTCATAACAGATGCAGCTACGGTAATGTCGATGAACTTAGCTGTTACGTCATCTGAGTCAGCCGTAACTGAAGCCGCAAAATTTACGTTGTCTGTGTTTTTCACATGGTCCCCTATGTCGGAGTGTCTAACCTCAAAGAGAAACACGTCTCCAGACTTAAAGGCTGCACCACCAGTAGAATTAGTTACGGTGAGACGAAGAGAGAAGGTGTCCCCCTTTCTGCAAGTCACATCTACCCTTGATGAGGTGTCTAGGTTAATCTTAGTTGCGTTACTCATCTCCAAAAATCTCGTTGATTACTTCTTGATTCATTCCATCCTGCTTACCCTCAAGCTCACCGCGATTGCCTTGGCGTTGAGAGATAAGCTTTGATTGCTCAACAGCTTGTTTCTCTACTCTTTTGTCCTTGCGGTCCTCTTTTAGGGTTTCAATCTTTTCTCTAAACTCCTTGTCGTCAGCTTTAAAACCGAGACTTGCTTGAGCTCTAATCATCTCAAGTTCTTTTCTCATCTGGTGCAATGCAGCAGCAACCTGTACTTCGACCTGACCCTTGAGTTGAATCTTCTGTACCTCAACCTGAGCCTCTACCTGCATTTTTTGCATTTCACTCTGGGCGGCCACCTGAGAAGCCTGTGCATTTGCTTGAGCCTGCGCCTGCATATTCTGCTGCTGTTGACGCTGAAGCATCTGCATGCGCTTCTTTCTTTTTACAGCAAGCAGTCTTTGAGCTTGGTCAATATCCTTAACCTGTCTGATTGCCATAGCGTCTTCAAGGTCAATCTCTTTTTGCGCTAGAGTAGCTTGAACATTTTGCTCAAGGAAGATGCGGTCATCGTCAGACATTTCTTGGACGACCATAACACCAAAGTTATACATAGGTAGGTTCTCAAAACTCTGAAGTACACCCATGCTCTTTTCACCTACAGCTTTCTCATAGACCCTATACAGTACTGAGTCCGGTGGGATAACCTGCAAGCACTTTACAATGTCTTCGCACACTCTACGGTACAAAACCATACCCGCGTTTGTAATGTCATACAGGGCATTGTTGCCTGCGGCAAGAGCCTGTTGCCTCACCCCAACCAAAGCATCACCCTTAGGTGTACTTGCATCCATCACCTCGTTGATTCCTGTCGCATCACGAATCATGCGTAAGTAGTGGTTGTATAGATTGATGTACTCGTTGATGTTTCGAATGTTGTTTTCTATTGAGCGGATAGGAGGATTTTGAAACCCACCCTCTGGGTTCTTACTTCTATAGTAGAACACACCAGTCTGCTCGTAGATGTCTTGAATCTCTAATGGCTGTAAATCACCACCTCGTCCAAGCTGTACATTCTCAAGCCCCTCAATATCAACCAAGATTCCGTCCGGCTTAGCCTTAGCTACAGCTTGCTGAATCTTCAGGTGTGTTAGCTGTAGTTGGTCAGCGAATCCAATAACGCTTCCAACAATGGACTTAGGCCGCATGCGACGGATGTTTGTACAGGCAACACTGTAAGAAAGCCTAGCCTTGGTAAGGTCGTGTACATTCTTGGGCACATTCTTCTTCATGCCGTATCCAAAAATCATGCTAGTCCCGACGACGTAACACCCGCCGTAGATGGTTTGATTCTCCATCTTGTATGGCTGCCTGTCATACACAGAGCCAGCTGACTCCTTGTACTCACCACCCTTAAAGTAGAAACCAGTATTCCCGAACTGGGACTCCTTGCTTTCGTAATACACGCAGTCAACAGACAGGAACTCAAAGTCCATGATGTCTATTAGATAGTCGTCGTATCCATGGGTGTAGCCACCGGCTCCCCTATCGTAACTCTTTACACCAAACAGACTTTTATCGTTGTACTTCTTGCCCATTACCCCCTTGGCAATCTCCTCATACTGAGATTCAGTGAGCTCATCTCCAGCCATTCGCTTCAACTCCTGAATGCTAATTCTTTTAATGTGACCACCGTACACAATGTCAGACATCGTAGGGTCTTCTGTGTAGCTATGAAGGAATGTAGATGGGTCTACATACTTCGTGGTTATACCATAGTTGGGGTCGTTATCTCTTTTAATGACACCCATTCCACACACCACCAAATCCTCTACAGCTCTGCGATAAACTGTCTGGTCAAAGTCATTCCAATCCAACGTGAGTGAAGTAGCTAATTGAGCAGCAATCTCCGCATTCGTTTTCATGTTTTGCTCCATGAATATCTCAGCCTCCTCTGTTGTATCCGGAAGGATGTCCGGGTCAATCTGAGGCTGAAGGCCCATTGCCTTTGCTTCCTTGAGAAGCTCTTTGTCCTCGATTGATGATTCGATAGCAGCGCGTGCCTCGTCCTTCTCACCCTTACTTACAGGGTCGATAGCATCAATAGACGGATAGGGCTTTCTAGATAGAATCCTATTGACAACCACCTTGACAAACTTAGGTACGATAGGAACTGGGCTCCAGTCAAGATTAAGCAATGTCCCGTCTCCGTTGTTGGGGTCGAGTGCGTTTAGAATCTGCTTGTAAACAGAGCTATCTTGCGTGCCGTTTGCGTAGTCACGGTTCTTTTCAAAATCATGCAGGCGTTGCCGCAGTAAGGAACCCGAATTGTCGCTTTTCCCCCATTGACTCTCAATAGCTTTCGCATACTTTAATCCGTAAGAACGGTCTGATTTCTCTAGCGGTGACGCAAAGGGGTCAGGGAAATTACCGTACTTGTTATTTTTGCTCCCTTGGGTCATGAAATAATTTGTTGGACTCAAGTGCAAATATAGTGATATGCGGCAAGCCTTAGGTCAGCTTGTATCTTCTGAAGAAAACCTTATCCTCAAGCTTAGGTACTGCTTTCTTTTGCTTTACTTTTTGAGCTGCTAAAAGAGCAAGACCAGAACTGATTGATAGGTCATACTTCGTCCTCTTGTCAATCTTAAATCCAATCCAGTCTTCCAGAGTCCTATTGAAGTACATGCGCCCGGGTTCACCCATCTCATTCAAACCAACATACTTGTGTATGTAGTCTTCTATCGCTGATGCGTGTGCTTGAATTACATCCTGTGAATTAGAGGGAATGCCCTTAGTCTTCACGTTTGCAGATGATGACGTTGACCTTAGGTGTTCTGGCCTGTCCATCACATACCCATCGTAACCCCTTGCCTCAAAGTGTCTTACGATACCGTACTTGTTGTTCTCTATCAGTAGTGGGTAACCGTAGAACACAGCAGCCATAAGCACATCCTCATAGAAGATTTTTGCCATAGGTGGGCGGCTTGCGTACTCAGCTACAAACATGTTACTGGCGGCATCCATATTGAACTTGTTGTAGATGTGGCAAGCACCCTTAGATGACCTACTGTCTACTGTAGCGTCGAGGTCGTAAGAGTCAACCCCACCACAACCCATATCGCCATTTGGTGGAACCCTCCTGTTTCTGTCCATTGACATGGTGCTCCTCTTGCTTTGCTCTGGCATCCATGAAACATACCACCTTCCTTGATGGTTTGGTAGGAACACAACCTCAGTGTCAGGTACCCCACCCTTCCATTGGAAGTTTCCCCTTACCACTGGATTAGGATACAGCGAGTCGTTGTGTTCTACCTGCTCGTAAATCTTTCCGATGTTAAACAGGCTACCCTCTACACTATCCCTGAAGGCCTCATCTGGAGTAAACGGAAACTGCCTAATGGTTTCATTCAACTCCTTAGCATCATTCTTCAAAGCATCTCTTTCATTCTTTAGGAATGTCTTGGAGCCAAAAGTCATGAAGTCCCCATCGAGTGTTTTAATCTCGGAGTGTGGGTCTTCGATAATCGGGTTTCCGTGCACATCAAAGAACCCCTCTAACGATTCGTATGCCGGGATAAAAAGCCTGTAAAGTCCAGAGGCAGTTCTACCATTAGCGTTCCTCTTTGCCGGGTCTGAGTCTTTCCAAATCTGCTTGTATTGAGAGCCACCCTTGTCCATCGGGTTAACGGTGCTACCGACAAGTGCCTTGCCGACAATACGACGACCAACAATAAGACAAGTCCTTTCAATGCGCCAAGCCTCGCGGATGTCAGAAGGCTTCTCCCATTTGCCCGCCTCGTCCATATACAGCATGTGCAGCTTCTCACCGTCGTAAGCATTGTTGGTGGTGTTCTTCCAGTTAAGCACTGTATTGAGCGCGTCACCAACATACGATGTTTTGTTGTTCTTCGTTATCCTTTTAGATGGCTCCCGAAACGCAAGCTCCATACGGGGGTTTGTGGTACCGTCTTGAATTGGTTTGAAGAAGAAAGGGTAGTGCCGAAACATCGACACCACTTTTTTCATGAAGATGTTTTCCTGAGCATCCTTACCAGTCTTCGACTGTATGCCAAGAAGCTTGTCTTTAACCTGAGTAGCTTCGTCAAGAAGAACAGAAGAGCAGATATTAGTGTAACCAGAGCGGCGACACTTAGTGTAAAGCTGGCCAATACAGCGCGGGTCAGCTTCGCACGCAGCCATGTGAAGGAAAATGTCTCTTTGGAATCCCAGATATGAGGGGTAGCCAATGTCAATCTTCGTCCACTGGAGGAGCATGTAGTGCCGCCCCGTGATAAACGTAGGCTCACCCTTATTGTAAAACCAAAAACCTTCCCTGCGCCTTCTAAACTCTTCCTCGATAAATGGACGAAACTTTTCTCGAAACTCCTTGGGCGTTTCGGCCCACTCATCCATGCTTCGAATACGGGACAGTTCTGCTGGCATAGGTAGCCTTTCCCACATCTGCATACTTGCCTCCAGACCTTCTCCTTTGATTCCTTTTGTTGGAGCCTTAGGAAGACCAATGAGAATCCCACTAAGCTCCACGACATCTCCGAGCGTACCGTTGGGACAAATCTTAACAATCGGTTCTTCATAATCATCTATTTTAAATAGGGCATCCATTACATTACTTGACCCCAATGGTTAGACTTGAAACTCGGCATGCCTGACTTAGGCTCTTTTAATTCCATGTAAGCCTCACACTTATCGCACATCACATCGTGACGCGCCTTGCCCTCTATAATCCTAATCGAGGTGTTGGTTGCTTCCTGTTCGTGGCTACAATCGCTACAGATAAACTTTGCCATATCTACTTACTAAATTTTTCAGCAAATCCGCCAGAGTAATCTTTTTCTTGCTCAATGCTTCCGTTTGACTTCAGGTCTTTTACCATCTGCTCAAGCCGCTGTCTCTCAACCAGCAACTCCTTGCAATCAATAGCTGTTTGTTTTATGGACTGTAGTTCGGCTTTACGCGCAGAACCACCGGCCTCAGGGTCAACAGGACGCTTGACCTCATCAATCATGTTGTCTATAGCCAGCTCCATAGACTTCATTAGCCTTTGAGCGGCACCGATGGTTGTGAACTTACTTGACGACATAGAGGACATCATCATCTGTCATGCGATACACAATGCTATCGTCATCCAGTTTCATTTTGTAATCGCGGTCTGGTAAGAAGCCAACCACGTCTCCTTTCCTTACACCTTGTTCGACCATCCGTTTCGATGGGGTAACGACCCGAGCCTCTACCTCTTTTTTCTCTTCATGAGAAACTATGATTACACCACCCTCGGTAACCTCCTCTTCGGTAGATGATTCTATCGGCTCAAGAAAAACCCAATCAGCGAGCATGTGCAACTCACCATTTGAGTTTCGATACGCAATAGCGTGGCTACCCCTAGGGTTTGCGTAATTCAAGACAGCCATGTACACGCCATCGTCTATCCGTAGGTTATCACTGATAGTTACATGATGGTGAAAGAACAGGGTGTCTCCTTTCTTTACTCCGGTCTCAAAAGAATTAGGGGCGGACAGGACTTTCCCATGACAAACACGATGCTCAAATTCATTGAACCTTGTGTCGATGTAAAGCTCCTTGCCTCCTACCGTTACAGTGCCTGTAGTTTTCTCGGGCACCTCAACGAAGAAGTGTCTTAATGATTTCATTCAAAATTACAATCGTACTCAATTAGAACAGGTTGGTTCTCAACCGTCTTCCAAATATACGTTGAATCTTCGTCCTCTAGGTAAACATGGTACCTTCTTACGTTGTACCTGTATAGTGCTGCATCGTCTTCTTTGATTGCACAAACCTTAGCTTGTCCAGCTTTCATCCCGACATAGTACGCCATTGCGTCCTTGGGGTTTGGCCCAACGACAATCTTTCTAATAAGTTGCATGATTTTAGTTTAGGTAGAAACCTAGAAAGCCGTCTTCATCTTCGTTTTCTTCAGCACCTTGAAAGGCTTGAAACTGAAGTGTCATGAACTCCTCAAACTCTCCTGAGTCCCTACAGTTATTTCCGTAAGTCAAACTCCAACGATTCTCCTCTTCTCCTTCCTCTTCAAGAAAACCAAAAGCAGCAGTATATACCAAGTCTCCACAGTGATTGTACTTCTTGGTAATCTCCTCGATTCTCTCCATGACCTCTGAGACTTCAGAGAACATTGCTTTCTTTAGAATATCATCCATGGCATTAAGTGATTGAGAAGATGGAACAGCTAGATGCGGCACCACTTGTTGTAAGGTTAGCATTTACAAGCCAGAACCCTGTATCAACAGCGATACACTCAATCACGTCTCCAATCTTTCCGCCTCTGGTTGCAGAATCACTATCTAGCGTAATCGTGTTGTTGGTACCGCTCTTGGCTTGGTTTTGAATAGCCCTAGAGCTGCCGTCACTTTTGTCAAGGGTGACCTTCCCGAAGAACTTATCACCACTAGCAGACTTGATTCTCATAGCAGTAGACTTCTCTGTTAAGACAACGAACTTTAGATTATCACCAGCAGCACTGATTGAAGGTAGGTTAATAGTACCACCGTTAATTGCGTTAATATCCAAGAGGTAAACGACACTACCGTCACTGGCTTGAATGCTACCGGTATTTGTAAGGGTAGACATGGTAGGAACAGCGGAGTCCGCAGCAATGGTAATCGTGTCTGTTGATGAGTTTCTAGAAAGAGTAATTCCACCTCCTGCATTGAACGTGACAGTCTTGCTTGAACCGGTAGACTGAGCTACGGTAATCTGTGGGCTGGCGGTTCCTGACGTGCTGGTCGTTACAGTTGAAGCCGAGGGGAATGCCCTCTTCTTAATTGTACCATCACTAGCAATCATCAAAACATCTGTT